>WNFD01000364.1_pt1 | contig 45239 bp, 37 predicted proteins | sample 5400491 | NCBI WGS metagenome assembly WNFD01 (sample SAMN13153343, study PRJNA577476) | soil metagenome | isolation source: 120 cm saprolite under Douglas fir tree site 2 hole 2 replicate 2 | place: USA:California | collected 2015-04-18
TATGATACATGCGCGGCCTGTTTCTGTGGGACTGAGTGTCGTAACCCAATCCTTTCGAGAAGCAGGCCGCCTTTCACGTAGACGCGCCGCTAACCGGAAATTTGCCACATGCCTGGCATCCCCGCCTGAATAACCCTCATTGACTCGTAGACGATCACGACTCGCATGGCTCTGCACCTCCTGCAAATCATCCGGCTTCGGTTGTGAAGCCGGAGGCACGTGCGCCCCGTCAGGCCGATGGGTGCTTGGCGAGGATCTCTTTGAGCTGGGCGACGAAACGCAGCGACTCGGAGCGCTCACGCTGCCAGACGTTGCGGCCGAAGATCAGGCCGGTGGCCCCGGCTTCCATGGACTGGCGCGCCTTCTCCAGCATGGCCTCGTCCCCGCCCCGCTCTCCGCCCGAGACAAGCAGCAGGGTCCGGTTAGCCGACCTGACGACAGCGTCGATGGCCTGCTGCGGAGAGAACCCGGCCAGGTAGGGCTGCGGGACGTCTGAGCGCATCTCTGGATGCGGGAAGTTCACTTTCACCACGTCCGCGCCCAGCTCGCTGGCGGTCCGGGCGGCGTAGTCCACGGCGTAGAAGGAGTCCTTGCCGCCCTTGGCGTCGATCGCGGTGCCGCGGGGGTAGGCCCACACGATCAGCGGCATGCCCAGCCGCTGCGCGTCCTCCCGAACGCAGTGATACTGCGTGAAATCGTGTTCTTGTGCCGGGGAGCCGACATAGAGCGTGTAGCCGACCGCATCGGCGCCGAGCCGCACCGCATCCTGCACGGTCGCGTTGACCGGAGAGAGCGGGTCGATCGCGGACGCGATGTCCGTCTTGCCGTTGAGCTTCAGCACCAGGTAGAGCGTGTAGCCGACCGCATCGGCGCCGAGCCGCACCGCATCCTGCACGGTCGCGTTGACCGGAGAGAGCGGGTCGATCGCGGACGCGATGTCCGTCTTGCCGTTGAGCTTCAGCACCAGGGGGATCTCGCCGGCATAGTCCCAGTAGAACTTCTCGGCCAGCCCGATCTGGATCGCTATGCCATTGAAGCCGCCTTCCAGTGCCAGCCCGATGATGTATTTCGGGTCGCCGGCGGCCTGGTTGGCGAAGAAGTCACGCGGACCGTGCTCAAGCCCCTGGTCGTAGGGCAGGAAGATCGCGGTTCCGTTCCGCAGCCCGTGCTGGTACAGGATCCGGTGTAGGCGGGCCTTCTTGCCGGTCGAAAGGCCCAGCTGGCTGAGCTCGGGTCGTGCGTTCATGGCGCCTCCCATGGGGACGGGCACACCAGCCGGGATCACGCTGGCTACCTCAAGGCTCTCGCTCGGCTGAGGCTCCCGGTAGGGGCGTTATGCCCGGCCTCCACGGGACCCCGGTCACTTTAGGCGGCCGGATCCGGCCATCCCGGGGACGATCAGCCCGGCTGATCAGGACCTCTAGTCCTGGGCTGTCCGCGCCGCCAGCGACGATCCTGGAAAGTAGGCACCTGAGGAGGAGCGATGAAGAAGACCGTGCTACTGGCTGTGGACACGACCAGCCACGTGTCGGCCGCCGCGGAAATGACGCGTGAACTGTGCCGCGACAACGGCGACAACGTCATCGTGCTGCACGTGCATGAATTCGCCGTCGGCCGCTGGGGGCGGATGCAAGTGGACTGCGGCGACGGCGAGGGCGAGCGCGTGGTCGCTGAAATCGTGGCCGACATGAAAGGCGCCGGAATCTCTGCCGACGGTGAGATCCGCGAAGCTCAGTTCGGGCACATCGCCAGGAATATCCTGGCCGCTGCGGATGAGCATGACGCCAGAATCGTGGTCTTGGGCTCAAGCGGCCGCACGGACGTGCCGCACCTTCCCTTCGGCAGCGTCTCGCACCGGCTGCTTCACTCGGCCCGCCGGCCGGTACTGATTGTGCCCCGGCAGCTCGCCGTGGAGCGAACGTCACACCAAGTGGAGCGAACGTCGCGCCAGACAGCCGCCGTGACCGAGGCCGGCTGATGCAGGGTGCTGTGGTCCTCGTCTCCGGCTGTCACCCGGTCTATTCTGAGACGGCGATGAGCCAGATGGCTGGATCGGACCGCGTCACGGCCACCCGAGGGCAGCGGCCTGCCCGGGGCGGCGAGTTGCTGCCCGGCGTGATCGGCGCAGCAGCGGGCATGAATGGGCCGGCCGTCCTGTCCCGGAGTGGCCTGGACGGGCTGATCGCGGCGCTCATCGCGGACGGCTACCGGGTGATCGGGCCGACGGTCCGCGACGACGCGATCGTGCTGGCCGAGATCGGCTCCGGCGCCGAGTTGCCAACCGTGCGCCGCAGCGCCTCGTGGTCTTTGCGTGGAGGCCGACGTCGGCTTCGGGCTGGGCCTGTCCACAGCCGTGGCCGCATCTTTGCCAGACCTGATCCGGGCCGTACTTGCTGAACTCGGGCTGGACCCGCCCGCCACTGCAGCACAGGAGGACCCGCAAGTCAACGCTCGATGAACTCATCGGCTGGCCGGCGGGCTGTGGCCGCAGCGGTGTTCGCCCGGCCGAACTGCATCAGCATCTGCGGCACGCCGTCGAGAGCGAGACGAACCCGGATCTCCGCGCGGACCGGCGGCAGCTCCAGCGGCTGCGTGTGCAGGCTGGCGAACACCCACCGGCTCGCGGCGTGTAGCAGCATGCGATGCAGCGCCTGCCCGGCGCGCAGCGCGTCGGCCGGAGTGTCGCCGGGCGTGCTTAGCACGGCTGTCGCCGCCGGTGCCGAGCCACCACTCGGGAGCAGGCCGGGCCACCGAAGTCTCGTTGCGGCAGCCGGTCATGCCGCGGCCCTTCATCCTGTCTCCCTGCGGCAGGCGCTGCCCAGGCCCAGGCCGGAACGCCATCCCTGGCCGGGCTGCCGGGCGGCCGCGTCCAGCGCCGGAGCTCAGCCCCGACCGCTCGATTCGCCAGCTGCTCATGGCTCGCTGCCACCGCAAGCTCGGCAAGCATCCGGAGCTGACCAGGCTGGTCGATCAGGACTAGGGTGGCGCCTTCGGCGGTGGCGTCGCGGCTCAGCCCGGCGAGCAGGCCCGCGGGTATCCGGCCCGGCGCAAATGGGCCGCGGTGCGTGTGCCGGTGAGGCACCGCCATCAGCAGGTCCCGTTCGTGCACGGTGATGGGCGCCCGGTCGCCTGGCTGGACACGAGCGAGCAGCCCTGGCTCGGCCCGGTCGGGCAGCATCTCGACTACCGGCCGGTACCCCAGCTTGCGCAGGCCGAGCCGCAGCCCATAGAGGGCGGCGCCGCAGCCGATGAGCATCTCCCGGCCGCCCGGGTCCGTGATCCGGAGTTTCCTGCCGCGATCAGCGCGGAGTTCGATGACGTTCCCGTGGGCCCGGAAGCGCCACGGCTGGCTGTTGTGCAGCGATGGCGCCCTCGATGCGGTCGCGACCAGATAGCCGATCTCGTTATGAGTAAGCGGCAACCGGGCGGTAGTGGTCATTCCCATCACCCCCGCCTGCCAGGGTGACCGCCGCCGGCTGCCCACCGCCAGAGGCCTTCGACCCACAGCGGCCGGGACGAAGGCCTCTGGTACTGGGACATGGGACGAAGGACCCGCCGACCCCGACCAGAGGTCCGTTGCGGACGGGCTTTGCGCCCCTGCACGGTGGCTGCAGCTGTGCCTAACGTCAGAGCTGAAGCTCGGACTGAGGAGAAAGACATGACTGGAATCGTCGTCGGAGTTGACAGCTCCGAACACTCACAGAGATCGCTGGAATGGGCTATGCGCGAAGCTGCGATCCGCAAGGTGCCGCTCACGGTCATCACCGTTAACGCGGTTGTGGCGGGCTTCTTCAGCAGCCCGGTCGTACTGGCAGCGGATGAGCCCGCGCGGGAGCAGGCGCGCCAAGGCGCCCAGGAGGCGGCTGACAAGGCAGCGTTGGCGCTCGACGACGGGTCCAGTCCTCCCTCCGTGACCATCCACGCGATCAACGGCTTTCCCGCTGGAGAGCTCATCGAAGCCTCACGTGATGCCGACCTGCTGGTCGTCGGCTCCCGGGGCGCGGGCGGCTTCGCCCGGCTGCTGCTGGGCTCGGTGAGCAGCCAGGTGGTCCAGCATGCCCACTGCCCGGTCGTGATCATCCCCGGCGACAGGAAAGGCTGAGCCAGGCTGGCCAGTGCGATGATCAACATTGTGGTTAGTGTGCGCATTCGCGCTGCGCGACAGTGGCTTGAGCAGCATTTCGCGCTCGTGCTGCTCGTCGCGGCCACTTCTGGGCTGATCGCAGGTGCCGCACTACACCTGGCCGGAACCGGCGGCGCGGGGGACACAGCCTGGCTAGCCGCCGGGCTGCTGGGCGCGTTGTATGCATTGTGGGCGATCGCGGGCAGCATCCGCGGGGGCCGCTTGGGCGTGGACGTGATCGCGCTACTGGCCCTGGCCGGGGCGGTCGTCGTCAGGGAGTACCTGGCCGCCGCGGTGATCAGCGTCATGCTGGCCAGCGGGCGGGCGCTGGAAGCGTGGGCCGCCGGCCGGGCCCGCGCCGACCTGCGCGCCCTGCTGCAGCGCGCCCCGACCACCGCGCGGCGCTACCACGGCCGGGCGCTACAGACGGTGCAGCTTGAGGCAGTCCTCCCCGGCGACCTGCTGCTGGTGGCGGCCGGCGAACTCGTTCCCGTCGACGGCACGGTGGCGGGCACCCCGGCCAGCCTGGATGAATCAGCGCTGACCGGCGAGCCGCTACCGATCGAGCGGCACGTCGGAGAGCTTATCCGCAGCGGCGTCGTTAACGCGGGAGGACCGTTCGACCTGCGGGCGACGGCCAGGGCCGCCGACAGCACCTATGCCGGGATCGTGCGCCTGGTGTCGGAGGCCGAAGAATCGCAGGCCCCGTTCGTCAGGCTGGCTGACCGTTACGCGCTCTGGTTCCTGCTGGTCAGCCTGGCCGCAGCCGGGGCAGCGTGGGCCACTTCCGGCCTCGAACGGGCGGTGGCGGTCCTGGTCGTGGCCACCCCGTGCCCGCTGATCCTGGCCGCCCCGGTCGCCCTGGTGTCGGGGCTGTCCATCGCGGCCCGCCGCGGCGTGGTGGTCAAGGGCGGCGGCGTGCTCGAGCGCCTGGCCGGATGCACCACGCTCCTGCTCGACAAGACCGGGACACTCACCAGCGGCCGCCCGGCGCTGGCCGCCATCGTCACCGCCGGCCCGCTATCCTCCGGCGACGTTCTCTGCCTGGCGGCGTCCCTGGACCAGGTATCCCGCCACGTCCTGGCCAACGCCGTCGTCCACGCCGCCGTCGAGCGCAACTGCCAGCTCGTGCTGCCGGACCAGGTCGAGGAGATCCCTGGGCAGGGCATCATGGGGATCGTGGCGGGTCGCCAGGTAGCGGTAGGCAACGCGGCGTGGGCCGGGGTGAGCGGCGCGTCGCAGTGGGCGAAGACCGCGCGCCGCCAGGCCCGGCTCGACGGAGCATTGACGGTCTTCGTCGCTGTTGACGGCACGTCGGCCGGGGTCCTGGTCATGAACGACCCGGTCCGGCCCGATGCCGCCCGGACCATCCGGTCGCTGCGCCGGGGCGGCATCTCACGGATCGTCATGGTCACCGGGGATCGGGCCGAGGTGGCTCGGACGGTCGGCGCGGTCATCGGGGTGGACGAGGTCCTCGCCGAGCGCTCTCCTGCGGAGAAGCTCGACGCCGTCCGGATGGAACGCCGCCGGGCGCCCACGATCATGGTTGGGGACGGGATCAACGACGCCCCCGCCCTGGCCCTGGCGGACGTCGGGGTGGCCATGGGCGCGCGCGGCGCGACCGCCTCGTCGCAAGCCGCCGACGCCGTGCTCACCATCGATCGCCTGGACCGCCTCGGGGAGGTAACGGCGCTCGCCCGCCGCACCCGCCGGATCGCCCGGCAGAGCGTGCTCGCCGGGATGGCGATGTCGCTGGTTGCCATGGCCGCGGCCGCGGCTGGCCTGCTCCCGGCGGTATGGGGCGCCCTGCTGCAGGAGGGCATCGACGTAGCAGTGATACTCAACGCCCTGCGAGCCCTGCGGCCCCCATCGGGCGGCACGCAGCTGGCCGCGGAGGACGCGGCCCTCACCAAGCGCTTCCAGGCCGAGCACGAGGTGATCCGGCCCGGCATTGACCAGCTACGCCTCGTCGCTGACTCGCTCGGATTCGTCCCGCCCGGCGAAGCGGTGATACGGGTCCGGCGGGTGCACAAGCTGCTCGTGGAGGAGATCGAGCCGCACGAGCAGGCCGAGCAGGAGGAACTCTACCCAGCACTGGACCGCCTGCTGGGCGGCAGCGAGCCGACGGCCGTCATGAGCAGGGCTCACGCCGAGATCACCCACCAGATCAGGCGGCTCGGCCAGCTGATCGAAGACATCGGTCCCGCGGACCCCGACGATGCCGATCTGGCTGACCTGCGCAGCCTCCTCTACGGACTGCACGCCATCCTCCGGCTGCACACCGCCCAGGAGGACGAGAACTACCTCTCGCTGGGCGATGACACGGCCGCGGTTACGAGTGATCATCAGAAGGCCCTGGTCGGCGGCTAGAAGTGAAGGGAGTGACGAGCGATGCTGGAGGCTCGTGGGCTGATGCGCCTCGTGGCGGGAGGGGCCCGATGAGACCCCGGTATGTGGTGGGCGTGACCGCCATCGCAGGCGCGGCTGCCGCCTACATCCTCCTGGCGAGGCCCCGGCATCTGCGGTGGGGAACGACCGGCCAGGAATCCGGCGAACCTCTTCCCGGGGATGACCTCATCGCGGACCCCGACCTCACCGCAACCCGCGCCATCACTGTTCGCGCTCCGGCCGGTCGGATATGGCCGTGGATCGTCCAGCTGGGGCAGGGCCGCGGCGGGTTCTACAGCTACGACTTCCTCGAGAACCTGGCCGGCTGTGACATCCACAGCGCGGATCGCATCGTGCCCGAGTGGCAGGATGTGGGGGCCGGTGACGAGGTCAGGCTCGCTCCGCAGGTCGGTCTGACCGTTGCCTCTGTGGAGCCGGGGCGATCACTCGTTCTGCGTGGCGGGGTTCCGATGGGGGACTCCGCGCCCCCCTACGACTTCACCTGGGCCTTCGTGCTCAAAGGTGAGCCGGACGGGTCAACGCGGCTGCTGGTGCGCGAAAGATACGGCTACACACGGCGCTGGGCCTGGCTCCTCGTCGAGCCCGTCGCGGCGGTCAGCTTCGTGATGAGCCAGAGGATGCTCCGAGGGATCAGGGACCGTGCCGAGAGGCAGGTGGCGGGGATACCGGCGGGTGACCCCCGGGAAGGCTAACGCGGGCTTTCGAGCCGCAGGGCGAGCTTGGGACAGATCCGGATGGTCTCGCGGGCTGCTTCGTGCAGGCGGTCGGGCACGTCACTATCGCGGATGATCGGGAAGCCCCAGTCGTCAAGGTGATCACCTCGGGCAGGATCTCGGCGCACAATCCACGGCCGGCGCAGGCAACGGCATCGACCTGGAGTCTTGAGCGAGCGGTCATCGCTTTCTCCGCGGTGGCACGGGCAGGACACTGGCCGTTCTGGTGGCGCAGCACCAGCCGTGCGCGTGCTGCTCCAGCTCGGGCCCAAAGGCGGCGATGGCGCTGCGGATCAGCGCTGCGGTGCCATCGGGATGGCTGCAGGCGCCCCAGCCGTCGACCTGGCCGAGCCAGCGCTGCAGCGCGGCGAGGTCGGACGTGCTGCCATCGGCGAGCCTCAAGAATTCGCCGGCCACCGCGTCCAGGCCGAAGAGGCACGGGCCGCATTGGCCCGCCGACTCGTCCGCGAGATACCGCACCACCCTGGCCGTTTCAGCGAGCCCGCACGCGTCGTCCGGGAGGGCTGCGATGAGGCCAACGCCCGTGCTCGCGTCCAGGGCCGCCAGGCCTTCCGATGAGAAGCGCAGCGCTACTGCCGCGGCCGCGCTGACCCAGGTGCCAAAGTAGCCGCCAAGCAGCAGAGCTTGCAGCGGCGCGGATGCGCCGCCCGCCAGGCCGAGTTGCGCACCCCCTTCGCGATGCTGCGCGGCGAGCTGGAGCTGGCCGGCCGGCCAGGAAGAAACCGGGAGGAACTCGCGGCCGCCGTAGAGCGAGCCAGCGAGGAGGCCGCGCGGCTGGCGCGCGTCACCGAGCAGCTCCTCTTCCTGGCCAGGAGTGATGAGGACAGGATCCGGCTGCGACTGGAACGGGCCAACATCAGGTCGCTGCTCATCCACAGCGCGGAGCACGCAGCCGGCCGCGTCAGCGCGGCCGGTGTCTCATGCCAGGTAGAAGCGCCTGCCGATCTGGCCGCGGATGTCGACTCGGATCGCATCCGCGAGGCAGTCGACAACCTGGTCGACAACGCGCTGCGGTTCGCGCCCCCCGGAACGCCGATCGTGATCTCGGCCCGGGCAGCCGACCCGGACCTGGTGATCGAGGTCCGCGACTCGGGACCTGGTTTCCCGGTGGAGTTCCTGCCGCACGCCTTCGAGCGCTTCCGGCGCCCGGACTCCGGGCGCGCTCGCAGCGAGGGGGGCGCCGACCTTGGACTGGCGATCGTGAGCGCCATCGCGCGTGCCCACGGTGGGCGGGCGATAGTGCGCAACCGGCCCGACGGCGGCGCCGTGGTCGCGCTGGAGCTTCCGGGCGTGGCTGACCGCGGCCCCGCCGTACCCCGAGTCAAGCCCGCGGTTATGGCTCCAGGACCAGCCGGGCCTTCGCCTTGCCGTGCAGGACTTCGTCGATGGACTCGTTGACCGCCTCTAGCGGCCTCGTGTCGTAGACCACCCGGGTCCGCCCCGCGGCGTGCAGGGCGAACACGTTCGCCAGGTCCGCCCGGGTGCCCACGATCGAACCAATGACGGACGTGCCGTTCAGCACGGTGTCGAAGACCGGGATCTTCAACGTTCCCGCCGCGGGCAGGGCCACCAGCACCAGCCGCCCGCCACGCCGCAGACCGGCGTACGCGGTCGCGAACGAGGCGTCGTCGACGGCCAGCCCGATGGCCACGCTCGCTCCGCCATGCGCCTGCAGCACCTCGGCCGGGTTCTGCGTGCGCGCATCGATGACCAGGTCCGCGCCCAGTTCCTGGGCGAGCTGTAGTTTCTCGTCGGTGATGTCGATCGCGGCGACGGTGCCGCCGAAGATCCTGGCGTACTGCACGGCCATGTGCCCGAGCCCGCCTACGCCGGAGATGGCTACCAGGTCGCCCGGCCGTACATTCCCGACCTTGACCGCCTTGTAGGTCGTGACGCCCGCGCAGGTGAGCGGGGCGGCCTCGCGCGGGTCGATGCCATCGGGCACCGGAGCCGCGAAGGCGGCGTCGGCCAGGAAATACTGGGCCCAGCCGCCGTCGACGGCGTAGCCGGTGTTGTACTGCTTCAGGCAGAGCGTTTCCCAGCCAGTCAGGCACTGGTCGCAGGTGCCGCACGCATAGCCCAGCCAGGGCACCGCGACACGCTGCCCTTCCTCGGGATGCGCCACACCCTCTCCGACCGCGTGCACGATCCCAACGCCCTCGTGGCCCGGCACGAACGGCGGCGTGGGCTTGACCGGCCAGTCACCGTTCGCGGCGTGGATGTCGGTGTGGCACAGGCCGGATGCTTCCATCCGGACCACGACCTGCCCGGGACCGGGCTCGGGGACTGGCCGCTCTTCGATTACCAGCGGCTCACCGAACCGGCGGACTACTGCGGATCTCATGGTTACTCCTTGGGGATATCAGCGGGCGGGCCGGGTGGCCAGCGGGACTGGCCACCCGGCCCGGATGGTCACTGGGAGCGGCCGACGGTGGGGGTGCTTACCGGGCCGGACTGCCCGGCCGGCGGTTGCTGCCCAGTGCTTTCCAGCCCAGCGCTCTCCTGCTCTGGGTGCTCCCATCTGCGCCAGATGAGGCGGTGCACCGGGATCAGCCGCGGGATGTCGCGCAGGCCGGGAATGAACGGCACGGCCAGCAGCAGCAGCGTGCCCAGGCCGGTCATGTAGATCGCGATCATGTCCACGTTGGCTGAGGCGGAGAACCCGGGGACCTGGTACCACAGCGTGTAGAGCCACAGCCAGGGCTGGCCGGGGTAGCTGCCGGTCTCGTTCATGACGCCCCACTGCGCCCCGGTCAGGTTCATGGCGTCGGCCTTGGTGGAGAAGTAGGCGCCGTCCTCCATGAACAGCAACGGGCCGGTGAAGTTGGTGCCGTAGAAGGGCTGCTGGGCCAGGAGGCTCGCGTCGAGCCCTCCATTGCGCGCCATGTTCAGCTCACCGGCCATCATGACTGGGACGGGCCCGTCGGCGGCCTTGGGCACGACGGGGTTACCGCCGGGGAACCTGACGTGGGTGACCGCGTTGAGGTAGGCGTTGGCCCATGCCAGCTGCTTTGCTGCCGGGGCGGCCAGGTAGGTGGCGAGAGCGGTCTTGACTCCCGGGTTAGTCGAGGCGATCGAGGCCAGCGGCCGGAGCACGAAGTCGTGCGCGGGGTCGATGGGCTGGCGGACCCCGGCGAGCTGGGCCGGTGAGAACAGCAGCCGCTGGACGGTGCCGGTCGCGTTGTTGTAAGGGGGTCCGTAGGTGGCCGTCTTGCTGGTGCCGTTGAGTTCGGTCGCCGACGTGGCCAGGAAGTCGGCCGGGGCCACCTTAGCCCAGCTCTGGATGGTGACAGATGGCACGTTGGGGGAGGAGAGCAGGGCAGCCAGCGCCACGGTGAGGACCAGCACGATAGAAGCGGCGATCGTGCCCTCCTTGAGGATGTCGTAGCGTCGGGTCGGGCCGCGCCAGGGCGCGGCGTCGGCGGCGGCCATGGCGCGGCGGCGCTGGCGCCGTGACCCGCTGCCCGGCGTGCCGAGGTGAGCCGGCAGTGGGTGGGACACGCCGCGGACGCGGACGAGCAGCACGTGCGCCCCGATGATGGCGACGAGCACGATCGGCACGAGCACGATGTGCCACATCAGCATCTGGCCGAAGTTCATCACGTTGAAGAACGCGCCGATCCCGACCGAGTTGAAGGCGTCCTTGCCGCTCGCCGAAATCCACTGCGAGTCGAAGTTCTGCTGCGACACGTAGCCGGTGAAGCACTCGACGACCGAGGCGGCGAAGGCGACGACCCCGGTGATCCAGGTCCAGGCCCGCTTGCCGCGCCAGGCGGCCATCCAGAACTTGCCCCACAGGTGGATGACCAGCAAGGCCATGAACAGCTCAACGCTCCACAGGTGCAGGCTGTTGAAGAAGTGGCCGACCGAGTTGTAGCGCCACCAGTCGGGGCCGCCGATCGCGATGGCGAAACCTGACGCGATCGCCACGCCGAACGCGACCAGGCTCGCCACGCCGAACACGTAGATCCACGAGGCCACGTAGGCCGGCTGGCGGTCGGGCAGCAGCTTGCGGGGTGGCAGCAGGCGCAGCGCCCAGCGGCGGGCGCGGTTCGTCCACATATCACTGTCAGCGTCCATGCCACGGTCCGCATCAGCACTTTCACTGCCGGATGCGGCATCATGGCCTGGCAGCGGTCCGGCCGCCGGTTCCTCAGCCGGGTATGTACGTCCCTTCGGGAACGGGAGCAGCAGTGCCGCGCCGAAGATCACGACCATCACGGCGATCAGCGTCAAGTTGGCCACCGAGACGGTGAAGATAGACCAGTGCAGGTAGGTCCCGGGCTGGTCCAGATTAATAGGTCCGGAACCGCTTTCGGCCAGATGATGAAGACTCATTCCAAGCTCCTGGGAAGGCCGCTCAGGCCTAGGGGACGATAGTTGTACTACTGAAATAGGATGGGCCGGCTGGCCGACCGCCAATAGAGATGTCAGTCACCCGTGGGAAGGGCTTTGGTCCCTAGGGCCGGTGTCATACCGGTTCCTGGCTGCGAGAATGTCGGGTGAGCCGGTGCCACCCTGCAGCCTCCTGCCCAGGCTCTCGCCTGGGCAGGGACGCCTCGCCCGGGATGCTGGGACGTTAGTCCCCACCGGGGTCAGGAGACGGCAGCTGGGGTCGGCGTATTGCCGTTGCGCGCCGCCGTCTTGATGAAGACCTCGGCCTCGACGCCGGCGCGCGGTCCGTTAGTCCCCGCCGCCAGGACCTTTGGCTTCTCCGGTTTCTCCAGCTGGGATAACGTTGACTTAGCATCATCGAAGACCGGCCGGGGAGCCAGACGATGGAGTCCCAAGATCCACGCCCTGTGCTGCCGCAACTACGGCTCGACGACCTGCTCGCCGAGCTGCAGACCAGGCTCCAGGCGGTAGTCGGCACCCGGGACCGGGTGTACGCGCTGCTAGAGGCGGTTGTTCAGGTCGGCCGCAGTCTCGACCTCGAGACTGCCCTCAAGCAGATCGTTGAGACGGCCGTTACGCTGGTCCGGGCCCGGTACGGTGCGCTCGGCGTGATCGGCGAGGGCGGCAGGCTGATCGAGTTCATCCCGGTCGGCCTGGATGACGAGCAGATCGCGGCGATCCATCACTGGCCCGAGGGCCGCGGCCTGCTCGGCGCGCTGATATCCGACCCGCGCCCGCTCCGGCTCACGGAGATCTCCGATAGCCCGCAGTCGTATGGCTTCCCGCCCGGGCATCCGCCGATGCGGTCCTTCCTCGGCGCGCCGGTGCGCATCCGCGAGGAGGTGTACGGCAACATCTACCTGACCGAGAAACTGGGCGACACCCAGTTCGACGAGGAGGACGAGGCGCTGCTCGTCGCGCTGGCGGCGGCGGCGGGCGTAGCCGTCGACAACGCCCGGCTGTACGAGGACGCCCGCAGGCAGCAGCGGTGGCTGCGGGCCAGCGGCGATGTCACCCGCAGGCTGCTGTCCGGCAGCGCGACCAGCGAAGTGCTCGCGGAGGTTACCCAGCAGGCGCTGGAAATCTCCGGCGCGGACCTGGTGGCCCTCGCCGTGCCCACACCGGACCGGCACAATCTCGTCATCCAGCATGCCGCGGGGGAGGGCGCCCGCGAGGCGCTGGGGCTGGTGCTTCCCATCGCAACCTCGATCTCCGGCCTGGTGCTGTCCACTGGCGAGCCCGTGGTCCTGGACGATTTCGGTCACGACGACCGGGTCGCCGCCGCGGCCAGGCAGCACATGCCGCTGGGACCCTCGATCGTCCTGCCGCTCGGCGCACCCGGTGACGTCCGCGGGGTGTTCACCGTGGGCCGCAGCCCGGGGGCCATGCCGCTGGCCGCGCAGGCGGTGGACATGGTCACCACGTTCGCGGCGCAGGCAGGCATCGCGCTCGAACTGGCCGAGCACCGCAGCGACGCCGAGCGCCTCGCGATACTGCAGGACAGGGACCGGATCGCCCGGGACCTGCACGATCTCGTCATTCAGCGGCTATATGCCACCGGGATGTCGCTGCAAGGCGCGATGCCGCTGATTGCCCGGCCGGAGGCGAGCGAACGGGTGAGCAGCGCCGTGGACGGCCTGGACGAGACGATCAGGGAGATCCGCTCGGCGATCTTCTCGCTCCAGGCCCGCGGCGACGCCAAGCAGCATGGCCTGCGCGCGAGGATCCTGGACGTGGTGGAAGAGATGACGGGTGCGCTCGGGTTCGCCCCGTCCCTGCGGCTGGTCGGGCCCCTCGACGAGCAGGTGCCCCAGGACGCCTGTGAGCACCTGATCGGCGCGCTGCGCGAAGCGCTGTCGAACGCGGCGCGCCACGCGGGCGCCAGCCGGGTCGATGTGACCGTCGAGGCCGGCCCTGATCTGGTCCTGCGGGTGACCGACAACGGCACCGGGATAGGCCCGAGCACCCGCCGCAGCGGCCTGGCCAACCTGGCGCAGCGAGCCGAGGGCCTCGGCGGCAAGCTACAGGTCGACAAGGCCGAGGGCGGCGGCACCGAACTTGTCTGGCGGGTGCCTGGGCCAGATCACTAGTTTTCCGGGCGGTGGTCGTCAAAGACCCGGGCCGCGTAGGCCGCTGCCTGGGTGCGGCGCTCCATGCCGAGCTTGGCGAAGAGCGCGGACACGTAGTTCTTGACGGTTTTCTCCGCGAGGAAAAGCCGCTCGCCTATCTGCCGGTTGGTGAGCCCTTCCCCGATCAGTTCAAGGATCCGGCGCTCCTGGTCGGTCAGCCCGGAGAGGGGGTCGGAGCGCTGCGCCTGGTCACGCATCCGGCGCATCACCCGGCTGGCCGCCTCCGGGTCGAGCAGCGACTGGCCGGAGGCGATCGTCCGCACCGCGCCGACCAGGTCGGTGCCGCGGATCTGCTTCAGCACATACCCGGCAGCACCGGCCATGATCGCATCGAAGAGCGCTTCGTCGTCGCCGAACGAGGTCAGCATCAGGCAGGCCACCTGGGGCATCCGCGACCGGATCTCGCGGCACACGGTGACCCCGTCGCCGTCCGGCAACCGCACGTCAAGGATGGCCACGTCGGGCTTGAGAGCCGGGATCCGGGCCAGCGCCGCTGCGGCGGTCCCCGCCTCGCCCACCACGATGATGCCGGGCTCGGATTCCAGCAGGTCGTGCACGCCCCGCCGGACGATCTCGTGATCGTCGAGCAGGAACACCCCGATCTGCCCGGCCGTCTTCGCTGCCTCGTCCACCCGCTCCACACTCCTTGCGGCCAGAGGCCGACGTTCCCTTGCGGCCAGAGGCCGACGTTCCCTTGCGGCCAGAGGCCGACGCTGCGGCACCCAGTCGTCTGTGCCTCCACATTAACCTTGATCGTTACGTTAGGAAGTGATAGGTCTTCAGGTGATTACCAAGGTCCCAGGCAATCGGGTAGTTGGTCCCGGGCACCCGAGAGGTGCTGCCCTGTACGCGCCGCTCCCGGGGGCCTAGCCTCAGGGTGGAACTAAAGACGCCAGTGGAAGACCAAGAAGAGAAGAGGCTGGATATGCCAGGCATTGTTGTCGGTGTTGACCGCTCGGACAATTCCAGGAACGCTCTGGACTGGGCGATCACCGAATCCGCCATCCGGAGCGCCCCGCTGACCGTCCTCGCGGTCAGCCCGGTTGCCGCCAACATCTTCGGCTACACGCCGGAGCGTTACCCTGCTGACGAAGAGAACCGGGCGCGGGTCGAGAAGGCCACCCAGCAGCTTGAGGACGAGGCCATCGCCCGCCGGAGTGACGCGTCTGGCGTGCAGATCACGGTCCGGGCCGTCAGCGGGCTGCCCGCGGACGAGCTGATCAGGGCCTCCGCGGACGCCGACCTGCTCGTGGTCGGTGCGCGCGGCGCCGGCGGCTTTGCCAGGCTCGTGATGGGGTCGGTCAGCTCGCAGGTGGTCCAGCATGCGCTCTGCCCCGTGGTTGTCGTGCCCAGGGAACGCCGCGGCTGAGTGGATTTGCGGGCGACTGGGTAGCCTGTGGCTGGGAGGCAGCCATGCCACAGCCACAGGGACAGGAACTCGACAAGATCAGGGCACGCCGGGAGGAACTGCGGCAGCGATACCTGCGGCCTCCCGGCGAACGGCCCGCCAGCACGGTGCGGGGCATCCACCATCTCGCGCTGATCTGCCGGGACGTGGAGGAGACGATCCAGTTCTACCAGGAGTTCCTCGGGTTTCCCCTGGTGGAGCTGGTCGAGAATCGTGACTACGCGGGATCGAGCCACTTCTTCTTCGACATCGGCAACCGCAACCTGCTCGGCTTCTTCGACTTCCCCGGGCATGACCACCCCGCCTGGCAGGAAACTATCGGGGGCGTGCAGCACCTGGCCATCTCCATATCGCCGGAGCAGTACGCCGCGGCCAAGGAGAAGCTCGACACGGCAGGCGTCGACTACCTCGGCCCCGACCGTGGCGTGGAAGAGAGCATGTACTTCCGTGACCCGAACGGCGTGGGCCTGGAACTGTACCGCGAGGAACTTGGGGTGTTCGACGGCCGCCGCCTGCTCGACTGACCGGCGCTAGGCTGGCCCGCTGGCCCGCTGGCCCGCTGGCCCGCTGGCCCGCTGGCCCGCTGGGCGGCCTGGGCAGTGGCCCGCTAGCGCAGTTCGCGCCTGATAACCAGCCGCAGGCCGGACCAGGTCGCGTCGATCGCGCAGACCTTGTTGTCGACCAGGCCGGTAGGCAGGGCGACCTCACGGACCACGTGCTCGGTCATGTCCGTGGGCACCTTCGCCGCCCGCTTCGGCCAGGCCACCCACAGCCCGCACGCCGGGGCCATCCGCCGCCGCAGGCGGCCCAGTTCCGCTTCCAGCTCGGCGCGCCAGGTCACGAAGAAAACGATCACGTCGAATTCCGGGGCGGCGTCCAGCCTCTCGGTGAGTTCGGTACCGGGCAGCTCACCCAGGCTCTCCGCGAACCCGCCCGGGGCATCGACCAGCGCGACCACGTGGCCGGGCTTGATGCCGAGCTTGCGCGGCAGCGGAGTGCCCGAGTACCCGGCGCTGCGCTCGCTCACCGCAGCGCGTGAATGAGCGGCCACGGGCTTGTCGCCATTGTCCCCCTACCCCCTCGGCCTACCCCCTCGGCGCTGAGCCAGGAGGCAATGCTAGCGCTGGGCGCCTCAGCCGTCATCGGACACGTGCGAAGCCGAGAGCGGACGGCAAACGCAGGGAATGTGCCCGGCCCGGGTTCTACGCTCGCTGGAGCGGTGTCGTATCGCACGTATAGTCCGTGATCTCACGGCAGTGCGGGATCGGACGGATCGCGCCGACCTAAGAGCAAAGGGGCGTTCATGCTCGCGGCTTTGCTGCTGGCTGGGATCGTGGCGGCACCTCTGGGCTCGGCTGGGCTTTTCGTGCGGGCGAACCAGCGGGCCCGCGCTGCGGGAGCCTGGTCGACGATCCGCCGGTTCGTGCTGGACCTGGCGGGAACTGCGGTGCTGGCCGCGGTGGTGGCAGGCGTGCTCCGGTTGCTCCACGCGACCGAGCACAATCTGGTGGCGGCCGTCGCGGCCCTGGTGGTCGCGAGCCTGGTCTGGCTCCCGGTGACACGGCGGTGGAACGCTCGTGCCCACCTGTGCTGGGCATCGAGCGTGTTCCTCTTCGCCGTTTACCTGGTGTTCGCGCTGACCTGGACCTTGGACAGCCACCTCGGGCTGGGCAGCACGGTGGGGGGCGTGCTGCTGTGGGTGCTTGAGGTGTTCGCTGCGATCATGTCGTGCGCCTACCTGTGGGAGATCTGCGACGCGCTCGGCACCGAGCAGTGGCGGCGGCGGATCGTCGCTGGCACGTTGCTGGGCCCGGCGGACGGTGAGCCCCCGTTCGTGAGTTTGCATGTCCCAGCCCACAACGAGCCGCCGGACATGGTCATCGACACCCTCTCCAGCCTGACGCGCCTTGATTACCCGCGCTATGAGGTCATCCTGATCGACGACAACACCGATGATGAGCGGCTGTGGCGCCCGGTCGAGCAGTGGTGCGCCCGGCACGGGGTCAAGTTCGCCCACTTGGAGGACTGGCCGGGCTACAAGTCCGGCGCGCTGAACTACGCGCTGCGCGAGCTCACCGATCAGCGGGCCGAGGTGATTGGCGTCGTCGACTCCGACTACCAGATCGAGCCGGGATTCCTGCGTGGCTGCACGCCGGCGTTCGCCGACCCATGGGTGGGGTTCATCCAGGCCCCGCAGGACTACCGCGGCTGGGAGAGCGCGCGCTACTACCGGCGGTTGTATTACTCCTACAAGTACTTCTTCGCTATCTCCCAGCCCGCGCGTAACGAGCACGACGGGGCCATCTTCGCGGGCACGATGGGACTCATCAGGCGGGTCGCCCTGGAACAGCTCGGCGGCTGGGACGAATGGTGCATCACTGAGGACGCCGAGCTTTCGCTCCGCCTGCTCCGGGCTGGCTGGCACGGGCTGCACATGGACCAGACCTGGGGCCGCGGGATCATGCCGCTGACGTTCGAGGGCCTCAAGGGCCAGCGGTACCGGTGGTGTTTCGGCGGGATCCAGATCCTGCGCATGCACTGGCGATCCCTCATGCCGGGCCGTAGGACGAAGGAGAATCACCTGACCCCGGCGCAGCGGTGGGCCTACCTGGCCGGTGGTATCCAGTGGTACGGCGACCTCCTCGGGCTGATTTTCTTCGTCTTCCTGCTCGCAGGCGCGGCCAACCTGGCCACCGGCGGGGGCGAACTGTTCCGCAAGCTCACCCCGTTCCTGGTCGCGACGGTGCCGGTCCTGGTGGGGCTCGGGCTGGTGCGGGCGGTCGCACTGCTGCGCCGCGGGACCGGCGCATCGTGGCGGGACGCAATCGGCGCGTTCTTCATCTGGCAGTCGACCTCTCTGGTGGTGACGCGGGCGTCGGTGATGGGCCTGTTCGCCCGCAAGGCGGCATTCCTGCGCACACCCAAGACCAGTGAACGGGCCAGATGGTGGGAGGCGCTGCGGGCAAATTGGGCCGAGTCGTCGCTGGCCGTGCTCGGCATAGCCGGCATCGCCGGGGCGCTGACGCGGGCCACCGAGCTGAGCGGGCCGCTACTGGCGGCGCTGCTGCTGTTCCCCACGCTGGGCATGGCCGCCGCGCCGGTCAACAGCTGGGCCGCGCAACGGGCCACACTGCCTCAGTGGCTGCGCGAGCGGCGGCAGACCGAGTACCGGCGCGACCGCCGGGCCTTTGCCGCCGGCGCCGCCACTGGCGGCCTGGTCGCGGTGCTCGGCGTGGTAGCCGCCGCCGTGGTGCTCATGCTCGCGCCCAGCCACCACACGGTGCAGACGCCGAACTTGGTCGCCCCCGTCCAGGGCAGCCCGACCGCCACCGCGAGCCCGACACCCAGTACCACGCCGACGCCCACTGCGTCGCCCAGCGCTTCTCCATCAGCTACGCCGACGCCGTCGCCCAGCGCTACTCTCTCACCGACGCCAAGCCAGACGCCTTCCGGCACGCCCACCCCGGCGCCTTCGGCCACGGCATCGGCGACGGCGGTCACGACACCGTGACCAGCCTTGAAGGGGCCGGTACTCGTTGAATCACTACCGGCTTGCGGTTGGCGCCCTAGCCGCCATTGCTGGCCTGCCGGGCCAGGGCGGCGTTCATGGCCCGGAACTGGGGGAGGGTGTCGTCGTGCAGCCGGTGCTCGTAGAACGGGATGGCCACGCCGGTGAACTGCTCCCGCTGGGTGAGGCGCACCCGGCCGGGCCCGATCTGCTGGATCACGAACGAGTGCTCGCCATCGAAGATCCAGCCTGGGCCGACCTTGCCGATCCAGCGCAGCTCACGGCCGGCCCGCACGGCCAGCACGACGGGGGTAAAGGTGGTGGTGCCGGTGGCGTCGCGCATCCGGTTGGTCAGCGTGGCGCCGACCTGCAGCCTGCCACGGGAGGAGATGATGAACGGGTTCCAGCGCTGGTAGGCCCGGAGGTCGGTGAGGACCGCCCAGACCCGCTGTGGCGAGGCGTTGATCACGATCGAGGCCTGCAGCGTGTAGGGCCGGAGGTTGGTCCAGGTGGCGTAGCCGGCCAGGATGACCAGGATCGCGGCGAGCGCCGCGGGCCAGCGGCGGCGGCGCGCCGTCTTGGCGCGCGGGGCCGGGGCGTGAGTGGTGGTAGTGCCGGTCATGGCTGTCTCCTTCGATTCACGGGGTGAGCGCGCCGTCGAGCACGGCGGCGGTGAGGCGGGCGGCGTAGCCGCGGTCCACGGGTGCACCGGTGATCAGGACCCGGTAGTAGATCGGGCCGACGAGCTGCTCGATAAGCAGTTCCGGGTCGATGCCTGGGCGCAGGCCCTCGCGCTCGCGGGCGCGCTGCAGCCGGGCCTGGGCCAGGGCGTGCCGCACGGCGAACCCGGCGCGAACCAGCTCGCCGATATCGCGGTGGCGCGCGGCCGCCGCGGCCAGCTCGGCGACCAGGCCGGCCGAGCGGTCGGCCTGGTCGGCCTGGTCGGCGGAGTGCGGCGTGCCCGCCGCGCGCACCCGGTTCAGCTGCTCGGCCAGGGCCGAGGCGAATTCGGTCAGGTCAGCCTGCAGGTCACCGGTGTCGGGGATCGGGACCTCGCCGAGCATCCGGGCGGCCACCGCGATGGCCAGGTGGTCCTTGGTGGGCCACCGGCGGTACAGGGTCGTCTTGGCGACGCCGGCCCGCTCGGCCACCTCGTCCACCGACAGCCCGGCGTAGCCGGCCGCGTGTAGCAAATCCCAGGCCGCGTCCAGGATCCGCTGGTCGGCCGCGTCGTCGCGCGGCCGCCCGCGCCGGGCCGTCGTCCGCTGGGTCATCGGCGCTCCCAATTCCGCTACTGTAGTTGCGTAATCAGGACCCTACCGGCTCACATACAATTACGCAACTACAGTTTCGTAATTAGGCTCCACAGAAACCAGGCTCCGCCGAGACGCGCCGGGCATGGGCTCCCGCGCCCTAGACCTGCACGTACTCGATGCCGGCGAGCTGGCAGAAAACCCGCCAGGTGGCCGCGTGGTGGCCGAGGTTCATCACCTCGTGGTGCGGGCCACCCGCGGCCAGCCAGCCGTTGAGGCAGGCGCGCACCCCGGAGGCGGGGTGGAACTGGCCGTACGGCATCTCCAGGGCCGGCAGTTCCTGGCTGTCGAGGTTCTCGCCTTCGGCGACGACCAGGCGGAACCGCTCGCCTTCCAGTGACACCAGCGTGGCCAGCGTGGCCGGCCCCGGCTGGTACTGGAACAGGAACGTGGGCGGGTCGGCCAGCCGGCCGATGCCGAGCGGCCGCTTGATCAGCCTGACCGGCCGGTCGGTGCGCGCGATCTTCCAGTTGCCCTCGCCCATGTGGCTCATCAGGATCGAGTCGGACGGGAAGTCCATCGCGTACATCTCGGTGAAGTGCGCGTCGCCGATCAGCCTGTGCCCGGCGGCCACCAGGCAGGCGGTCAGCACGTCGCCTTCGGCCGCGTAGCCGTAGCCCTTGGCCATCAGGCTGGACGCGGCCGCGAGCGGGAGCCGGCTGAACCGGCCGTCGTCGCCGATCGCGTCGAAATGCGCGGTGTACGCGCCGAAGCCGCGGTCGGCCAGGATGTGCTCGATGGCGACCTGCATCCGGGCATGGTCCTGGCGCTCCTCGGCGCTCAGCCGGGGGTCGATCTCGAAGTTCGCGTCCTCGAACGCGATGACGTCGGCGGCCTCGTCATCGGTGACGGCCAGCATCCCCCGGTACATGTCGCCGGGCGCGACCGCGAGGATCTCCGGGCCGAGGGACCTGATCAGCGCGCTCTCGTCGACCCTGATGTCTCCCATGTCGTTCATGGCGTAGCCGAAGATCGCGGTCTTCAGCGACTTCCACGCGGTGACCGCCGCCGCGGCCCGCGCCCAACGGCCCACGTCGGCGCGGAACTCCTCGCTCTTCCAGTCGTCGGTCAGCACGGCAAACCGCCTTCCCGCGCGGACCATCGCGTTCGCGGTGTCCTGGGCACCGTGCACGCCCTGGTTGTAGGTCATGTCGGCCATGTCCCAGGCCGGCGTCACGTTCGGCTCGGGCTGGATGTTGGCCATGAGGATGGGCAGCCGCGACTCCGACAGGAGCCGCGCGACGCGCATGGCCGGTCCGTACGTGAGCATCACGACCATGACCCCGTCGAGACCGGCGTTCTCGAACTCGCGCATCTCGCGTTCCGCGTCCTCGCGGTACTTGATCGGCTTGCTCGGGATGAAGTCAGCCACCCCGGCCAGGTGCGCGGCGATCTCAGCGGCGTACCCCGCCTGCCGCTCGGCGATCCCCGGGATCATGTCGTCGTAGAGGTCCTGCATGATCCCCAGGATCCCGATGCGCGGCTTACGTTCGGTCATCAAACCAATCCTCCTGAACGGATCCCTGCCGTACTGTCCCCGACACGACGCGGGTCAGCGCTGGCCGTAATGGTCCTTGTACCTCTGATGGAGCGCGTCCACCTGGTCCTGGGTGAGCGCCGGCGGGTCGCCGTACGCGCGGGCGAGGTGCACGGTGCGGGCCACGTCCTCGCACATCACGGCGGCCTTGACCGCGTCGCGGGCGGTGCCGCCGATGGTGAACACTCCGTGGCTGCGCATCAGCACGGCGGGGGAGCGGTGGCCGGCCAGGGTCGCCACGATGCCGCGGCCGATCTCGTCGCTGCCGATCATCGCGAACGGCCCGACCGGGACCTCCCCGCCGAACTCGTCGGCCATGGCGGTGATCACGCAGGGGATCGCCTCGCCGCGCGCGGCCCAGGCCGTCGCGTACGTGGAGTGGGTGTGCACTACGCCGCCGACCTCCGGCCTGTGCCGGTAGACGTAGGCGTGCGTGGCGGTGTCGCTGGACGGGCTGTACTCACCATCAACGGGGTTCCCATCGAGGTCGCAGACGACCATCGACTCCGGGGTCAGGTCGGCGTAGCCGATGCCGCTCGGCTTGATGACGAGCAGGCCGGTGCCCGGGCTGGTGCCGGTGCCGGGAACCCGCGCCGACACGTTGCCGGACGTCCACGCGACCAGGTTGTTGCCCACCAGGGCGGCGTGCAGGTCGCAGACCTCGGACCGGGTCCGCGCGACGGCCGCCGCCACTGCCGGGTCCGTGATCATGACTCGCCGCCCTTCAGCACCCGGTCGCGCAGGTCACGCAGCCGGTGCATGACCTCGTTGGCGCCACGCCCGAAGTAGTCGTGCAGGCGCACGTACTCGGCGTACAGGTCGTCGTAGACGGCGGCGCTCGCCGGGTCGGCCGTGTAGACCGCGTCGTGCTTGCGGCCCATCGCGGCCGCGGCCGCCGGCACGTCCGGGTAGGCGCCCGCCGCGACCGCGGCGTGGATGGCGGAGCCGAGCGCCGGGCCCTGGGTGGAGGCGATCAGGCTCAGCGAGCGGCGGAGCACGTCCGCGTACACCTGCATCACGAACGAGTCCTTCATCAGGCCGCCGGCGATCACCAGTTCGGTGACCGGCTCCCCGGCCGCATTGAACGCGTCGATGATGACCCTCGTTCCGAACGCCGTCGACTCGACCAGCGCGCGGTAGATGTCCGGTGCCCTGGTGGCGAGGGTGAGTCCCAGCACGGCGCCGGACAGGTGATGATCGACAAGTACCGAGCGGTTTCCGTTCAGCCAGTCAAGGGCGATCAGGCCGTGCGCGCCGGCTGGCTGGCTGGCTGCCTCCTCGGAGAGCAGGTCGAACAGGGAGATGCCGCGGCGCGCGGCTTCACGCGAGTAGCCGGCCGGCACCGCATGGTCGGTGAACCAGGCGAAGATGTCCCCGACGCCGCTCTGCCCGGCCTCATATCCCCACCGCCCGGCGACGATGCCGCCGTCCACCACCCCGCACATGCCGGGCACCTCGACGAGCGCCGCCCCGTTCATCACGTGGCAGGTGGAGGTGCCCATGATGGCGACCATCTGGCCGGGTGCGATGGCGTCCGCGGCGGGCGGCGTGACATGCGCGTCCACGTTGCCCACCGCGACCGCGATGCCCGCAGGCAGCCCGGTCCAGGCCGCGGCCTGGGGGGTCAGCGACCCGGCCCGGGCGCCAAGCGGGGACACCGGGTGCTCCAGCTTGTCGGCGGCGAAGTCGGCGAACCGCGGGTCGAGCCCGGCGAGAAAGGCACGGGCTGGATAGGTTCCGTCCTGGAATATGCCTTTGTAGCCTGCGGTGCAGGCGTTCCGTGTCTCGGTCCCGCTGAGCTGCCAGATGATCCAGTCGGCGGCCTCGATCCACCGCCGGGCCTGCTGGTAGATCTCCGGGTCCTCGTCCAGCAACTGGAGTGCCTTGGCGAACTGCCACTCCGAGGAGATCTTCCCGCCGTACCGGGCGATCCAGGGTTCGTGGCGCTCGTGGGCCAGCGCGTTGATCCGGTCCGCCTGCGGCTGGGCGGCGTGGTGCTTCCAGAGCTTGGGGTAGCTGTGCGGGCGGCCAGCCATTCCGGGCAGCTGGCAGAGCGGGGTGCCATCGGCGGTCGTGGGCATGACGGTGCACGCGGTGAAGTCGGTGGCGATGCCGATGACCATGGCCGGGTCGATTCCCGAATCGGCCAGGGCCGCGGGCACGGCGGTGCGCAGCACGTCGCGGTAGTCCTCCGGGTCCTGCAGCGCCCAGTCCGGCGGCAGCGGCTCACCGGTGGCGGCGAGCTTGGTGTCCATGACCGCGTGGGCGTAGTCGTGGACGGCCGACCCCAGTTCCGCGCCGTCGCTGACCCGCGCCACGAGCGCGCGCCCGGACAGCGTGCCGAAATCCACCCCGATGACGTATCGGTCCTGGCTGTGAGCGCTAACAGCCATTGTCGGCCTGTTTCACTCCGTGTGCTCCTTCTCCACTGGTTACCTCGGCGGCGGGGTTCTGCATGGTTACGTCCGCGGCGTCAGCTCCGCGGCGGGCCGGTGCTGGATCGGATCACCAGCCGCGGGGCGACCGGTTCGAGCGAGCCGGCCGGGTCGCGGCCATGAATCATGTCCACAAGGGCGCCGAGTGCCCGCCGGCCAAGCTCGCCGAAGTTCTGCCGCACGGTGGTGAGCGGCGGCAGGAAGTACGCGGACTCCGGGACGTCATCGAACCCGACCACGCTGATGTCGTCGGGCACCCGCCGGCCGTGCTCGGACAGCGCGCGCAGCAGGCCGAGCGCCATGTGGTCGTTGGCACACAGCACCGCCGTCACGTCCTGCTCCCCGGCGATCTGGTGGCCGATCTCATAGCCGGAGGCCGCAGACCAGTCGCCGGGCAGGATGGCAGGCTCCGGAGCCTGCTCCTCCTGAAGCGCCTGCCGCCAGCCGGCGATGCGTTCGTAGGCATCGAGCCAGGAGCGCGGCCCGGCGATATGGTGGACCGTCTCGTGCCCGAGTTCGAGCAGGAACCGGGTGGCGAGCGCGGCTCCCTCGGCATTGTCGACCGCGACCGACGTGAGCGGCGCGTGAGTGCCACAGCCCACGGCGACCAGCGGAACGTCACCCGCGCAGTCGCTGAGCGCCGCCACGGCGGAGGTCAGCGGCGCGATCACGATGATCCCCTCGACGCCCTGGCCGACGAAGCGGTCCACCGCTTCAAGCACCGAACCCCGGTCGAGCGCGGGCAGGCTGGCGATGGCGACGAAGTAGCTGTCCTGTGCGGCGGCCTCGATGCCGTAAAGCATCGAGGCTGGCCCGTAGAGCGTCGTGTCGAAGCTGATCACCCCGAGGGTATGGGTCCGCCGGGTGACCAGGGTGCGAGCGGCGGCATTCGGCCGGTACCCGAGCTGGCTGATCGCGGCGAGGACGTTCTCCCTGGTCTGCGGCCGGACATTAGGATGGTCGTTGAGCACGCGCGATACCGTCTGGTGTGAGACGCCGGCCAGCCGCGCGACGTCGGTCATGACCGGTGGCCGTTCCGGCCAGCGTTTGGTTGGTGCCACGCCTGCCTCCCTCCGTCTCGCAGCCCAGTCTCGCCGCTCCGGCTGGTTGCTATGTCCGATCCTGCCCTGCCAGCCTCGGCCTGTGGCACCTGACCTGCCTGTGTGTCCGTTCCGGGCGGACGCCGCTCCGTTATCTTCCCAGATGTCGTGAGGAACTGTGACCGCTCACATGCGGACGGTCAGCCAGACAGCGCGACCGGGGTCAGAACGTGAACCCGCCGGGGCGGCCATTGCGGTCGGCGATCAGACCGGCCAGCGTGGCCACGGCGATCTCGGCGGGTGTCCGGGATCCGATGTTCAGCCCGATCGGCCGGTGCACCCGCCCGATCTCGGCCTCCGGCACACCCAGTTCGGTGAGCGCCGGGATGTGCGGCGCCGGGTGCCGGGGGTTGCCCATGATGCCCACCCAGCGCGCCTTGCTGGCCAGCACGTCGCGCAGCACGTTGCCCAGTTCCGGCCGGTGGTGATCGGTCAGCACGACGTCGCTCGTGTCGTCCAGGTACCCGTCGGCGCTGCTGACCACGGTGACGCCGGGGCCACCCGCCGCAGCGGCGCGCTGCGGGTCGGGTTCGACCAGCACCGGGCGGAAGCCCGCGTCACCCGCGTAGCGCAGCAGGTACTCGGCGACCGGGGAGGCGAACACCGCGACGAGCGTGCGCCCCGTGTCGGGGGACGGGGCATAACCATGGGCGACGTCGTCCGGGGACGGGGCCTGACGATGCGCGGCGTCGCCCGGGGAGGGGGCATGGCCGTGCGCGGCGGCGTCCGGGGACGCGGCCTGGCGATGCGCGGCGTCGCCCGGAGGCGGGACATGGCCGTGGGCGGCGCCGCAGGACGGATCATCGATCGGGTCGGTCATGCTGCCGAGCTTGCCACGCCCCGGTTGGCTTGGCGAAGTCTTGGGTTTTGATCACGAAGGGTACCTTATATGTAACTACTGGTTACCACTGTGCGCAGAGGCGCGGACGGAGGCGAGCGACCGTGAGACGCCCCGGCTCGATAGGCGGCCGGCTGCGGACCGGCTTCGGCCTCTTCGCGATCCTCCTCGCCGCCGCAGGCGCGTTCGTCTACGCCGGCTTCGCGCGCCAGGAGGGGGCGATCAGGCAGCTCAACGACCAGGTCTATGTGCTGCGCCATCTCAACAGCGACCTGAATTCCTACTTCGCCGACAGCCAGCTGGCCATCGCCAACTTCGAGCTCACGGGCGATCATGGTTTCCTTAGCGACTACTACAGTGACGGCGAGTTTTTCCAGTCCGATCTGTCACTCATGCGGGTCTCCGCACCGAGCAGCATGCGGGATCTCATCAACAGGCAGGACCGGGCCGGCGTGGCGTGGTTCACGATCGCGCAGCAGATCATCGACCACCCCGGCGGCGCCTTCGTGGGCAGTCCCACGAACTCCTCCACGGACTCCTCCGCGGCGGCCTCCGCGGGCGCGGACACGAAACGGACAGACCGTGCGTGGTTCACAAACGAGGCCTTCACGGCGGCCAACCGCGCCATGACCGGGCGCATCAACGCCTCGATCAGCCACCTCATCGGCAACAGCAACCGGACTCTCGGCGTCGGCCTGGTCTGGAGCGCCGCCGCGCTCGCGGTCGCGATCGGGCTGGCGCTGGCCATCGCGGTCAGCACCCTGCGCCTCACCACCGGGCCGCTGCGCGGTCTCACCGCGACGGTTAACCGGCTCAAGGCGGGTGACCACGATGCCCGCGCCGAGGCCTCCGGGGCGGCGGAGATCCAGCAGGTCGCCGTGGCGGTCAACGCCCTGGCCGACGAGAGCGACCAGTTGCGCCGGGCGGACGCCGAGAGCAACCGGTTGCGCGCGATGGCCAGGGAAACAGGCGTCCGCATCAGGGAGCCTCTGCACGCCGGGGATGTCCTCCTTGCGGCGCGCGCGGCGCTCAAGGAGAATCTGGACGCAGATATCGTGACCCTGCACCTGATGCGGGATGGGAAGCTGGGGCTTCCGGAGGGTCATGAAGACGACTGGCTGCTTCCGGACACCTTCCTGGACAGTTTTCCCGCGAGCAGGTTCCGGATACTGGACGACCTGCTCAAGACCCAGTCGAGCGTGGTGGTCCAGGATGTGGGCGGCCCGGAGGGCGACCAGATCCAGCCGGAGATACGTGAGCCGTTGCGCCAGGCCGGCATCGTGTCCCATCTGGCCACGCCCTTCGGGGTCGGCTCCGAGATGCTGGGGGTCATCGCGGCCGAGCGCACGCACGCCGGCCAGCCGTGGACCGCTGCCGAGGTGGACGCGGTGGAGTCGATAGCGGCCGATCTCGGCCGCGGGCTCCATCATGCCCGCCTGTATGAGGAGGAGAACCGCGTCATCGAGGAGCTGAAGGCGGTCGACCGGACGAAATCTGACTTTGTCGCGACGGTGTCGCACGAGCTCCGCACGCCGCTGACCAGCATCACGGGTTACATCGAGATGCTCCGGGGCGGGGACCCGGGGGAACTCAACCCCGAGCAGGAGCACATGCTGGGAACGATCGACCGGAATGCGAACCGGCTGCAGAGCCTGATCGAGGACCTGCTCACGCTGTCGGGGATGGAGTCCGGCACCTTCACGACGGAGACCACGCCGGTTGACCTGCTGGATGTCATCTCCGGGGCCGGCGAGGACGTTCAGCCCGCCGCGTCGCGCAAGGGGATCGCCGTGACGACAGCCTGTCCCGATGGCGGCATGATCGTGAACGCGGACGCCAATCAGCTCGCGCGGGTGATGACGAACCTGCTGTCCAACGCGGTGAAATTCACCCCCGCGGGCGGCCAGGTCCGGGTGACCGCGGAGGCGGCCGCCGGCTGGGCGGTCGTGTGCGTCACCGATACCGGCATCGGCATTCCCGACACGGACCAGAAGGATCTGTTCACCCGGTTCTTCCGTGCGTCGAACGCGACCAAACGGGCCATTCCAGGTACCGGTCTCGGCCTGGCCATCACCCAGACGATCATCGCCGGTCATGGCGGTGACATGGAGCTTCAGTCACAGGAGGGAAAGGGGACCACGGTCACGGTGCGGCTCCCGCTGGCGGAACCCGTTCCGCCCGCCGGACCCGCCCACCACGAAGCCGCCCGCCACGAAGCCGCCCGCCACGAAGCCGCCCGGCACCGTGCCCCCGCCGCGCCCGGAACGCGGTCATGAGGCCCCGACCAGGGGCCGGCCGGGGAGTGGAGGCCTGCGATGAGATCGCCTAGCTCCATGGCCAGCCGGCTGTGGCGCGGCTGCGTCGTGTTCGCCCTGCTCATAGTCGGCTCCGGAGCACTCATCTACAGCGGGGTCAGGTACCAGGACGCGGCGATCCGCAACGAGGTGCAGAACCTACATCCCCTGGAGATCACCTGCCTCGAGATCCAGGCCGACTTCTCCCAGATCCAGTCCTCGCTTGGTGCCTACATCCTGACCAGGACGCCGCAGTTCCTCGGTTTCTACCGCAGCTCGCTCAGTCAGCTGGATCTGGCGCTCAAGAAGGCGCGCCGCAGCGCGGGGAAGCAGTTGCAGCCCGACGTGATCACCCAGCAGCGCACGCTGGCGACGTGGCTGACCTTCGCCGACCGGGTACTTGCCCTGCCGCCGGGCAGCCCCGCACTGCCCAAGCTGTCGCTCGAGAGTTACCCGAGCGCGATCGCGTTCTACACGGTCAGCTTCCGGATGCTGGCCCAGGTGCGGGCGGCGAGCCAGCGCGCGATCAGCAGCGCGGAGCACGTGCTCACCCAGACCGTGGCCTGGAGCGCCGCCGTCGCCACGCTCGCCATGCTGCTCGCGTTGCTGGCCGCGTTCGGCACCATACGCGGCATCACCAGGCCGCTGCGCGGCCTGACCTCCACGGTGCACCGCCTCTCGGCCGGAGATCACGCGGCCCGCGCGAACCTGACCGGGGCGTCGGAGGCCCGCGAGGTGGCGCTGTCGATAAACGCGCTGGCCGACGAGAGCGATCGGCTGCGCGAGCAGGAGGCGCTGAGCAACCGCCTGCGCGCGATGGCCCGCGAAGTGGGCTTGCGAATCCGGGAGCATCTGCACGCCGAGGACATCATCGGGGAGGCGCGCGCCGCGCTGGAGGAGCATCTGGACACCGATGTCGTGTACCTGCACGTGATGCGGGCCGGAAAGCTGGGGCCGCCGGAGGGCCACGAGCAGGACTGGCTGCTGCCCGCCGATTTCATGGACAGCCTTCCGCCTCAAGTCCTCCTGGGCCTGCGGGAGATGCTCAGAAACCGCGTCAGCCGGGTCATCCAGGATGTCCCCGGCCCCGAAGGCGATCAGCTTCCTCCCGAGATACGTGAGCCCATGCGCCAGGCCGGAATCGTGTCACAGCTGATCACACCGTTCGGTGTTGGCAATGAGCTGATGGGGATCATCAGCGCGGGGCGGCTGCACGCCGGCCAGCCGTGGACGGATGCCGAGGTCGGCGTGGTGGAGTCGATAGCGGTGGACCTCGGGCGCGGGCTTCATCATGCCCGCCTGTACGAGGAGGAGAACCGTCTGGTCGAGGAGCTGACGGCGGTCGACCGCGCGAAGTCCGACTTCGTCGCGACCGTGTCGCACGAACTCCGTACACCGCTCACCAGCGTCACGGGCTACATCGAGATGCTGCTGGACGGGGACCTGGGGGAGCTCGAACCCGAGCAGGAGCGCACGCTCGAAAAGGTCAACCGGAACGCGACCCGGCTGAAGGACCTGATCGAGGACCTGCTCACCCTCTCGTCGATGGAGTCGGGCACGTTCACCATGGTGACGAGGCCGGTCAACCTGCTGGAGATCATCTCTGAGGCCGTGGACGACATTGCGCCAGCGATCTCGAGCAAGGGCCTGACCCTGGCGACAACCTGTCCGCGTGAGGGCCTGGTCGTGAACGGGGACAGCCAGCAACTCGTGCGGGTGCTGGCCAACCTGCTCTCCAACGCAGTGAAATTCACCCTCGCTGGTGGTCATATCGACGTGTCGGGCGAAGCCGCCGATGGCTGGGCGGTGGTGTCCGTCGCGGATACCGGCATCGGCATTCCGGACACCGACAAGAAGGATCTCTTCACTCGCTTTTTCCGGGCCTCGAACGCGGCGAAGCGAGCGATTCCGGGTACCGGTCTGGGTCTGGCCATCATCCAGACGATCGTCGACGGCCACGGCGGTGACATGGACCTCCGGTCGCGGGAAGGCCGGGGGACGACGGTCAGGGTGCGGCTCCCGCTCGCGGAACCCGCCGCGGCGCAATCCGCTCCCCCGGAGCCGGCGTACCACGACGCTGGTGTCCGCCGCGCCGCGCCGGCGCCGGGAGCGCGGTCATGAGGCTCGGCGGCTCGATCATCGGCCGGCTTCTCGTGGTGTTGTCGGCGTTCGCCGTCCTCGTCGCCATCGCTGCTGTGGTCGGCTACGCCCGGCTGGCCCATGAGAACTCCGCGGCCAAGCAGCTGACCGGGCAGGACTATCTCCTCCAGCAGGCGGCAGGCCAGATGCAGGAGTTCTTCACCATCAGCCAGTTGTCCATCACCAGCTTCGCGCTGTCCGGCCGCCCGGCTTCCCTGGCGACGATCGGCAGCTCTCGCGCGGGCTTCGCCGTGAACCTCGCGGTACTCGAGCGGAATGTCTCGCCGGGCATGGCGGGCCTGCTCCCCCCGCAGGCCCGCGCCGGAACACAGCTCTTCGCCGTGGCCGCCGCGATCGCTAAGCTCCCGCCGGCATCGGCCTCGGCCGCGCGGCTCGCCAGCGGGACGACCAGCATCGCGCAGAGTTTCTACCTGGCCAACTCCGCTATGCAGGAGCGCATCGCCGCGGACCTCAGGCGGCTCACCGGGCAGAGCAAGCATGCTCTCAGCATCGGCCTGGCCTGGAGCGCGGCCGCGATCGCCCTCGCCGTGGCGCTCCTCCTGATGGTCTCGGTCACCGCGATCCGCAGCATGACGGGACCACTGCGCAGCCTGGCCGGCGCCGTGCGCAGGCTGACCTCAGGTGAGCATGCGGCCCGCGCGAGGGTGACGGGATCCGCGGAGGTGCGTGAAGTGGCGGCGTCGGTCAACACGATGGCGGAGGAGAACGATCGCCTGCGCGGGCAGGAGCAGGAACATGCCCGGCTGCGGGCGCTGGCCCGGGAAGCAGGCATCCGCGTCCGTGAGCCGCTGTGGGCCGAGGATGTCCTCCGTGAGGCATCCACCGCGATCACCGAGTGCGTGCAGAGCGATCTGGCCGTGCTGCGCCTGGTCGAGGACGGTCAGCCCCGGTACGCCGACTGTGCCCGCAAAGACTGGCTGCCGGTCAACTTCCTCACGGATCTGTCCCCTGACTTCGACGCCTGGGCGCACCGGCTGCTCGCGAGCCAGTCCAGCACGGTGATCCAGGACGTGCCCGGCCCGGAAGGCGAGGTCCTCCCGCCCAGCGTCCGCGAGATCCTGCTCCGCTCCGGGGTGGTGTCGCACATAGCCACCCCCTTTGGCAGCGGCTCCGAGCTGTACGGAATCGTGGAACTGGAGCGAACCCGGCCGGGGCACCCATGGACCGAGGCCGAGGTCGACGCCATCGAGTCGATAGCTGCTGACATCGGGCGCGGGCTGAAGCACGCCCGCATGTACGAGGCCGAGAACAGCCTCGTGGAGCAGGTGAAGGCCCTGGACCAGACGAAATCCGACTTTTTCGCGACGGTCTCGCACGAGCTCCGCACGCCGCTCACCAGCATCGAGGGCTACGTGGAGATGCTCAGAGATCAAGATGGCGGCCAGACCACCGCCGCGCAGGAGCGGATGCTGGAGACGATCGACCGCAATACGACCAGGCTGCGGAACCTGATCGAAGACCTGTTCACCCTGACGAAGATCGAGTCGGGCACCTCCCAGAGCGTGCCGCGCCCGGTGAACCTGCTGGACATCGTCCGCGATGCCGCCCAGGTCCTGCAGCCCATGGTGACCAGCACCGGGCTTACCCTGACCGTGACATGCCCCGACGGGAGCCTGGCTGTCAACGGCGACTTCAGCCAGCTCGACCGGGTGGTGATGAACCTGCTCTCCAATGCCGCGAAATTCACCTCCCCGGGCGGCCGGATCCACGTCACGGCCGCCCGGGATGGCGATACCGCGGTCATCAGCGTCAGCGACACCGGTATCGGCATCCCTGATAAGGACAAGGAGGCCGTCTTCGGCCGCTTCTTCCGCGCATCGAACGCGGTCCGGCGGTCCATCTCCGGCACCGGCCTGGGCCTGACCATCGTCCGCACCATCGTCGCCGAGCACGGCGGTGAGGTGGCCATCCATTCGACGGAGGGGGTGGGAACGACCGTTACGGTGCGGCTCCCGCTTCTGCTGGCCAGCACCATCGCGGCCGACCAGGCTGGTGGTCGGCAAGAAGAGCCTTCCTTGGCGGCACGTCCGCCCCGAGGATCTCCCTGACAGACCACTACCGGCCCGGCTTCGCTGGGATGGAGGCCACCGCGCCCGGCTCCCCGGTGATCAGTGTCTCGACGGCGGAACGCAGCACGCTGAGGCGGGCGGCGGCGGCCGCCCGGGCTGCCACCAGGCCGACGCCCGCGGTCGGCTCTTCGACTTCCAGGTATGCCTTGAGCTTCGGCTCGGTGCCGCTCGGCCGGATCACGACGCGAGCTTCCGGGAGCCGGTAACGCAGCACGTCGGCTGGTGGCAGCCCGCGGCCGCCGCCCGCCAGGTCGCTGGCCGAGATGACCGGCTGGCCCGCCAGCACGGCCGGCGGCGCGGCCCGCAGGCTGGCCATCACATCCGCCGGGGACCGGGAGGCGAGCGTCAGCTGCGCGGTCAGGTGCACGCCGTACCTGGCCTCGAGCGCGTCCCAGCGCTCCAGCAGGGACTGCCCGGCCGACCTGGCGCTGGCGACCAGCGCGAGCACGGCCAGGGCAGCGCTGATCCCGTCCTTGTCATGGACCGTGTCGCCGACCGCGTATCCAAGCGCCTCTTCATAGCCGAACACGAAACGGCTGTCCGGCGCGTACTCGCCGGCCCTCACGATCCACTTGAAGCCGGTGAGTGTCTCCACGTAGCGGACGTCAGCCGCAGCGGCGATCTTGGACAGCATCGTGGAGGAGACCACTGTCGTCGCGACCAGCCGACTCCGCGATTCCCCCGCCTCGGCCAGAAGATACGCACCGAGCAGCCCGCCGACCTGGTCGCCGGTGAGCATCCGCCAGCCGCCGGGGGCGGCCGGGTCGGGTACCGCCACGGCCAGGCGGTCGCCGTCGGGGTCGTTGGCGAGCACCAGGTCCGCACCGAGCCTGCGGGCCTCCGCCACGGCCAGGTCGAGGACTCCCGGCTGCTCCGGGTTGGGAAAGGCGACGGTCGGGAAGTCAGGGTCGGGGTCCGCCTGGGCCGCGACCATGTGCGGCGCCGGGAAGCCCGCCCGGGAGATGGCCCGGACCGCGAGCCGGCCGGCGACGCCGTGCAGCGGCGTGTAAACGACGCGAAGCGGCGCGCCGCCGCGACCTGAGCCGGCTCCAGGTGAACTCGCCACGATGGCATCGAGGTAGGCCTGGGCCACCTCGTCGCCATGGTGGACGACCAGCGGGTTGGTGGCTGGCCCGGCCGGGATCTGCGTCAGCGGGCCGAGAGCGCGCATCGCCGCCTCGATCTGCACATCGGCAGGCGGCACGATCTGCGCGCCGTCGCTGAGGTAGAGCTTGTAGCCATTGTCAGCCGGCGGGTTGTGGCTCGCGGTGATCATTACGCCGGCCGCGGCCGACAGGTGCCGGACCGCGAACGCGAGCAGCGGGGTGGGACTGCGGCTGGGCAGCAGGTGGACGCGGACGCCCGCCCCGGTGAGCACGGACGTGACCTCATCGGCGAACTCGGCCGACCGGTGCCGTGCGTCCCAGCCGACCACCACGCCGGCCCGGGCCGCTCCGGGCCGGCGTTGCCGCAGCCAGCCCGCCAGGGCGGCGGTCGCGGCCCGGACGACTGCGTGGTTCATCCGGTTCGGGCCCGCGCCGACCGCGCCGCGCAGGCCGGCGGTGCCGAACTCCAGCCGGCCCGCGAACCGGTCGGCCAGCTCGGCCCGGGCGACCTGGCTGCGCTCATCCGTTCCGCCGCCGTCGGCGAGAAGCGCCCGCAACTCGGCCCGGTCCGCTGGATCGGGGTCCTCGGCTATCCACGCTTCCGCGCGGGCCCGCAGATCGGCGGGTATCACGTCACATCCAGGGGAGCACGCTGACCAGCAGCGCGCCCATCCGGCCGGCGGCGGCCTGGCCCGCCGCGACCACCTCGGCGTGGTCGAGGCCGTGTGGTGCCAGGCCGGCCGCAAGGTTGCTGACCAGCGAGATCGCTGCTACCTCGGCGCCGAGGTGGCGGGCGGCGATCGCCTCGAGCACGGTCGACATGCCCACCAGGTCGGCGCCGAGCGTGCGCAGCATGCTGATCTCGGCCGGGGTCTCGTAGTGCGGGCCGGGCAGTGCCGCGTACACGCCCTCGGTCAGGTCCGGGTCAGCGTTGCGGGCGAGCGCGCGCAGCCGGGGCGAATAAAGGCTGGTGAGGTCGGTGAAGCGGGACGGGTACCCCTCGGGCGGCGGCGGCCCGGCCAGCGGTGAGCGGCCGGTCAAGTTGAGGTGGTCGCTGATGAGCACCGGCTGGCCGACCCGGTAGCCCGCGCGAATCCCCCCGGCCGCGTTGGTCAGCACGATGACCCGGCAGCCCGAGGCGACCGCGGTGCGCACGCCGTGGACCACGGTCGCGGCCGAATGCCCCTCGTACAGGTGGCTGCGGCCGAGGAAAACCAGCACCCGGGTGGGGCCGGTGGCCGCGGCGGTAAGCACCACCGACCGGACACTGCCCACGTGACCGCCGACGGTCGGCTCGGGGAACCCGCCCAGATCGGCCAGCGGCACCTCGGCCACGGCCCCGCCCAGCTGGTCCGCGGCCCGGGCCCAGCCCGAGCCCAGGACCACCGCCACGTCATGACCCGCCATGCCGGTCAGCCGGGCCAGCCGCGCGGCGCTGGCCGCGGCCGCGGTGTAGGGGTCGCCAGCCGGCCGGGCCGGCGCGGGCGTGCCCGGATTCGTGGTCATGACTTGATGTACGGCTTTCCGTCCGCCCGCGGTGGCCGGCCCCGGCCGACCAGGCCGGCCACGGCGACGATGGTGGCGACGTAAGGGGTCATCAGCAGGATGTTGGACGGGATCGGCACATTGAGCGTGGACAGGATGGACTGCAGCGTGCCGGTGAAGCCGAAGAGCAGCGCGGCCGCCACCGCGCCGAGTGGCCGCCAGCGGCCGAAGATCAGCGCGGCCAGGGCGATGTAGCCCATGCCGGATGACATGTCCTTGCCGAACGCGCCGACCGACCCGATGGTGAGCCAGGCACCGCCGATCCCGGCGACCAGGCCGCCGAGGATCACGTTGCGGTAGCGGGTCGCGAGCACGCGGATGCCGACCGCGTCGGCCGCGGTCGGGTGCTCCCCGACGGCCCGGACACGCAGCCCCCAGCGGGTGCTGAACAGCCCGACCTGCACCAGGATGATCATGACGTAGGTGATGTACAGGAAGATCGTCGAGTCAAAGAAGACCGGCCCGATGACCGGGATGTCGCCGAGCAGCGGGATCTTGATCGCGGAGAAGGTCTGCGGCGAGTTGAGCGTGTTCTGGTGCGTGGTCAGCGCGCGGTCGTACAGGTACCCGGTGAGCCCGGAGGCCAGCAGGTTCAGCACCACTCCGAGGACGATCTGGTCGACCAGGTAGCGGATCGCGAACACCGCGAGCACCAACCCGAGCAGGCCACCGGCCAGCGACCCGCTGATCAGGCCGAGCCAGAGCACGCCGAATGCGCTTCCCACCACGGCGGCCGCGAACGCGCCGAGCAGCAACTGGCCCTCGATGGCGATGTTGATGACGCCGGATCGCTCGCAGAGGCAGCCAGCCAGCGCGCCGAGGATCAGCGGGATCGATCCGACCACGGTGTTCTGCAGCAGGTTGACCAGGCTCAGCGGGATCTTCCCGGCGTCCGCCCAGCACAGCAGGGCGATGAGGAAGCACAGCAGAACGGCGGCGATCATGGCCCGCTTGGCGCGCTGGCCCGGGTCGACGGCCGCCCGCACAGCGGCCAGGGCCAGCGATACCGCGCCCGCCGCGTACGCCGTAGCGGCGGCGGGCGCATGCACGCTTGGCACGTGCACGGACGCGTTGGCCAGCGAAAGCGCGAAGGTGGCGTCGCCGCGGGCCGCGAAGTGCCCGAAGACGATGTCGATGAGGCCGAGCAGGGCGAACGTGCCCGCGGCGAGCACGCGGCGGTTTGCTTCCAGCGGGGCGCGCACGGCGCCGGCCAGCGATGTCATCGGTGCCCCCCGCCGGCGTGGCCCGAGCATGTCATCGGTGCCGCCTTCACCCGTTCCACCCCTTGGCCAGAACCTGGCCCTCGCCGGCCGCTCTGGCTTCACGCAGCCGGAACATGGCGCGGACCAGCGGCGGCGCGGCGATGAAGAGCACGATGAGCGCCTGGATGACCTTGACGATGTCCACCGGGATCTGGGTGACCCCCTGCATGGCGATGCCCCCCGCGTCCAGCGCGCCGAAGAGCAGCGCCGCGAGCACGGTGCCCAGCGGCCTGGCCCGGCCCAGCAGGGCCACGGTGATCGCGTCGATGCCGTACGTGCCGTAGCTCTGGAAGTTCAGTGAGTGGTCGGTGCCCTGGATCACCGCGGAAGCCGCCAGCCCGGCGAGCCCGCCCGCGATGAGCATCACGACGATCCAGGTCTGCGCCACGTTCATCCCCGCGCTGCGGGCCGCGCGCGGGTTCGCGCCGACGGTGCGGAACTCGAAGCCCAGCGTGCTGCGGCCCAGCAGCCACCACACGCCTGCCGCCGCCGCGAGTGCGATGAGGAAGCTCGCGTTGAGCCGCAGGTTGGGGCCCGCGATGTGCGGCAGTTGCGCGTTGGGGTCGATGAACGGGCTGATCAGGTCGTTGCGCCCGGGGCGCTGCATCGCCTTCGTGCCCAGCAGCCAGGACAGCAGGTAGATCATCACGTAGTTGAGCATGATCGTGACGATGACCTCGTGCGCCCCGGTCCACGCCTTGAGCGCGCCCACGACCCAGCCGAGGACGGCGCCGCCGGCGAACGCGCCCAGCAGGACCACGACGGCGTGGATGACCACCGGCAGGTGAACCCCGAAACCGAGCCAGGTAGCGAACAGGGCGCCGCCGATGAACTGGCCGGTGCCGCCGATGTTGAACAGCCCGGCCCGGAAGGCCAGGGCCACCGAGAGCCCGGCGAAGATGAGCGGTGTCGCGTTGACCGCGGTCTCCGACAGCGGGTTGAACACGGCGGCGACGGAGCCGCCGTGGAAGGCGGCCGAGACGGTGTGCGGGTTGAGGATCGCGCCCTCGAACATGTTCGAGTAGGCCGCCGTGACGCTGTGCCACGCCGCGGCGATCGCGCTGCCCGGCGCCGAGAAGAGCCGGCCCCACGCGGTGAGCACCACCGGGTCGGTGAAGGCGATGAGCAGCCCGCCGATCACCATGGCCGCCACGATCGCGAGCACCGTGACCACCACGGAGTTGCCGTGGATGATCGCGTCAAGCACCGCCCGGCTGAGGGTGAGCCGGGGGTGGTCGTCCTCACCTGGGGCGGCTTCGGTCACCGTCGCTGGCCCGGCCTCGGTGGGTGCCCGGGGCTCGGTGGGTGCCCCGGCCTTGGTGGGTGCCCCGGGTTCGGTGGGTGCCCCGGGTTCGGTGGGTGGCCCGGGTTCGGTGGGTGGCTTGGGCTCAGTCATCCGCGTCCCCGTCCTCGTCATCCGGGTTCACGGGTTCGTCGCCGGGTTCACCACCGGTGCCCGCACCGGCCATCAGCAGGCCAAGCTCCTCCACCGGCACCGTGGGCGGGCGGATCCCGGTGATCCGCCCTTCGTACATGACCACTATGCGGTCGGCCAGCGCGTAGATCTCGTCGAGTTCGGAGGAGATGATCAGCACGGCCACCCCCCGGTCCCGCTCGGCCACGACGCGGCGGTGCACGAACTCGATGGAGCCCACATCCAGGCCGCGGGTCGGCTGGCTGGCTACCAGCAGCCGCAGTTCCCGGCCGATCTCGCGGGCCAGGATGACCTTCTGCTGGTTGCCGCCGGACAGCGTGCCGGTGGGGGTGGCGATCGAGGTGGTGCGGATGTCGAACTGGTCGACCCGGCTCAGCGCGGCCGTCCGGATCGCATCGAGATTGAGGGCAACGCCGTTGGCGTACGGCGGCTGGTCGTAGACGTCCAGGACGAGGTTGTCCGCCACGGAGAAGTCGGCGACGAGCCCGTCCTCCTGGCGGTCCTCGGGGATGTAGCCGATCCCCGCGCGCAGCCGCTGCTTGGGCGTGGCATGCGTGATGTCGCGGCCGTCCACCCGCACCGAGCCGCCGGCCACCGGGCGCAGGCCAAGCAGCGCCTCGCAGAACTCATTCTGCCCGTTGCCGACAACGCCGGCCACGCCGACGATCTCGCCCGCCCGCACCTGCAATGACACGCCGTTCACGGCGACCTGCCCGTGCTCGTCGCCGACGACCAGATCCGCGGTATCCAGCACGACGTCCCCAGGTGTCGCGGGGGCCTTGCGGACCGTGAGTTCCACGGCCCGGCCGACCATCAGCGAGGCCAGCTCGGAGTCGCTCGCGGTCGGCGGGAGCTCGCCCACCACCCGGCCCCGCCGGATGACCGTGATCGTGTCGGCGATCGCCTGGACCTCTTTGAGCTTGTGCGAGATGAATACGATCGACCGGCCGCCGGCCCGCAGTTCGCGCATGATGCGGAACAGGTCTTGCGTCTCACTGGGCGTCAGTACCGAGGTCGGCTCGTCCAGGATGAGCACGCTCGCCTCGCGGAGCAGGGCCTTGACGATCTCCACTCGCTGCTGGACGCCGACCGGAAGGTTCTCCACGTCGGCGTCGGGGTCCACCTCCAGGCCGAACCGAGCCGACAGCTCGCGCACTTCCCGGCGGGTACGGCGCCGGTCGAGCAGGCCGAAGAGGCGGGTGCGCTCGACACCGAGGGTCACGTTCTCCGCCACGGTGAACACCGGCACCAGCATGAAGTGCTGGTGCACCATGCCGATGCCGACGGCGATCGCGTCCTTCGGCGAGCGGAACGCGACGGGCTTGCCGTCGATGACGATCTCGCCCTCGTCGGGCTCCTGGAGCCCGTAGAGGATGTTCATGAGCGTGGTCTTGCCCGCGCCGTTCTCGCCCAGCAGCGCGTGGATCTGACCCGGCTGCACGGTCAGGTAGATGTGGTCGTTGGCTACTAGGCTGCCGTAGCGCTTCGTGATCCCCTTGAGCTCGAGCTTCACCAGCCGTCTTCCTGTGGCGTCAGCTGGTGGCCTGAGCGCGCGCTCAGGCCACCAGCTGATGTTCTACACCGGGCTCTTGGTCGGTGTCTGGATGGTGCCGCTGATGATGCCCGCCTTGATCTGGGCCAGCTCCGACTGGAGCGCGGCCGGGACCTTGCTGGCGAAGTCGTGATAGGGCGCCAGCTGCACCCCACCGTTGGCCAGCGTGCCGATGTAGTTGCCGCCCTTGAACGAGCCACCGGCGGCCGAGGTCACCGCGCCCTTGACGGCGGTCTGGATGCCCTTCTCCACGCTGGTGATGAAGAATTTGCAGTACTGGGCGGCGCTGATGCACCCGTCGGTGTCCACCCATTCCATGTTGACGCTCTGGCCGTTCGCGTCGGCCTGCTGGACGGCCTTGGCCCCGCCCAGGCCCACGTTGCCGGCCACCGGGAAGATGATGTCGGCGCCCTCGGAGATGAAGGTCTGGGTGAGCTGCTGCCCCTTGGTCTGGTTGGTGAAGTCGCCGGTGAAGTTGCCGTTCTGGGTCGGCTCGCTCCAGCCGAGAACCTTCACGTTCGTGTGGTGCTTGGTGTTGTAGTACTGGACACCGTCGTAGAACCCGTCCATGTAGATGGTGACGGTGGGCAGCTTCTGGCCGCCGAACGTCGCCACCTTGTGGGTCTTGGACATGCCGGCGGCCAGGTAGCCACCGAGGAAGCCGTCCTGCACCGTGTTGAACAGCAGCGCGTCAACGTTCTTCAGCGGCGGGGTGTAGTTGTAGTCCACGATCGCGAACTTCTGGGTCGGGTTCTTCGCCGCCGCCGCCTTGGTGGAGTCGCCCATCAGGAAGCCGACGGTGACGATGATCCCGCATTTCTGGCTGACGAACTGGTTGATGTTCGGCACGTAGCTGCTCGCCGACGTGGACGACAGATACTGGCCGGAGATTCCGCTGCCCTCAGCCTGCTGAACGCCCTGCCACGAGGACGCGTTGAAGGACCGGTCGTCGATGCCACCGGTGTCGGTGACCATGCACGCCTTGAACGCGGCCGTTGCCGCACTGCTCGACGAGCTGCTCGAAGCGCCGCCCGAAGATGAAGACGTGCTGCTGCCGCACGCGGCGGCGAGCAGCGCCACGACGCTGAGTGCCGCGGCTGCCCAGACGGTCTGTCTCACGGTTACCTCCCTTTTCCTGAGCGGCCTGCGCCGCCCCCACGGGCCGAAGGCCCCGTCGCTCCGCCCAGCTGGCGAAGGCACCAAGATCCGAAAAGCCCTACTCTGGGATGCCCGCAGGTTAGACCTGCCCGGCCGCCCGGGGAAGCCAGCGTGCGGTACGGCGGCCTGGCCGTTGCCAAATCGAAACCCGGCCGAGTTGCCCGTGACCCCGAATGTCCCAGGTACGGAGGTAGCTTCACAGGAGTGGAGATCGACTGGAACCGGTTGCGGGCCGCGGCCGCGGAGGTGGCGGGACGCGCCTACGCGCCGTACTCGCGGCTGCGGGTAGGCGCGGCCGGCCAGACCACCCAAGGCCGGGTCGTGGTGGGCTGCAACGTGGAGAACGCCTCCTACGGGCTCACCCTGTGCGCCGAATGCGGGCTGGTCAGCGCGTTGCACGCGAGCGGCGGTGGCTCATTCGTCGCAGTGTGCGTGCTGGCCGCCGACGGCGCCCCGCTGCTGCCGTGTGGCCGCTGCCGCCAGCTTCTCCTCGAAACGGCCGGACCTACGTTGCTCATCGACACCGATACCGGGCCGCGTGCGCTAGCCGAACTGCTGCCGTCGGCATTCACCGGTGAAGACCTGTCCGCTCGGCGCGATCATGACGTATGACACCGCGGACCTGATCCGGGCCAAGCGGGACGGGCGGCCGCTCACCGACGCGCAGATCCGCTGGCTGATCGATGCCTATCTCGGCCGCGAGGTCGCCGAGGAGCAGATGTCCGCGCTGCTGATGGCGATCTACTTCCACGGCCTGGACCGGGCCGAGTTGCGCGCGTGGACCGCGGCCATGGTGGACTCGGGGGACCGACTGGACCTCAGCGGGGCCGGGCGGCCCACCGTGGACAAGCACTCCACCGGCGGGGTCGGCGACAAGGTCTCACTGATCCTGGCCCCGCTGGTGGCGAGTTGCGGCGCGGCCGTCCCGCAACTGTCCGGCCGGGGCCTCGGGCACACCGGCGGCACCCTGGACAAGCTCGAGTCCATCCCGGGGTGGCGGGCCGCGCTCTCGCCCGCCGAGATGCTTGCGGTGCTGCGCGAGACCGGCTGCGTGATCTGCGCCGCGGGCCCGGGCCTGGCCCCGGCCGACCGGCGGCTGTACGCCCTGCGCGACGTCACGGGGACCGTCGAGTCGATCCCGCTCATCGCGAGTTCCATCATGTCCAAGAAGATCGCTGAGGGCACGGCAGCGCTCGTGCTGGACGTGAAGGTCGGCAGCGGCGCGTTCATGCGGGACGTGGCCGACGCCGGGCTGCTCGCGCGGACCATGGTGACACTCGGCGAGGAGCACGGGGTGCGTACGTCGGCGCTGCTCACCGGCATGGACACGCCGTTGGGACGTTCGGTAGGAAATGCTCTTGAGGTCGAGGAGGCGGTGGCCACGCTACGTGGCGATGGGCCGCCGGACCTGGTTGAGGTGACCCTCGCCCTGGCCGCGGAGATGCTCCGGCTGGCCGGAATCGACGCGGACCCGGCGGCGGCGCTGGCCGACGGCCGGGCGCTGGCGGCTTACCGGGCGATGATCGCGGCGCAGGGCGGCGATCCGGATGCGCCGCTGCCGCGCGCCGCGCTGCGGCGGCCGGTGCCCGCGGCCGCGGCCGGCTACCTGCGCCGGCTGGATGCGCGGGCGGTCGGGGTCGCGGCCTGGCGGCTTGGCGCGGGGCGGGCGCGCAAGGAGGATCCGGTGAGCGCCACGGCGGGCGTGCGCTGCCTGGCCAAGCCGGGGGAGCGGGTCGCCCGCGGTCAGCCCGTCCTGGAATTGCTGGCGGACGACGAGACCAGGTTCGAGCGGGCGCTTGAGGTGCTGGCGGACGCGATCGAGATCGGCCCGGAGCCGCCCCCGGCGGCCGGCTCTCTCGTCATCGAGCGCCTCATCTGTGACAATGGGTAGCGTGCCACCGACCCTCGATGAGATCAGGGCGGCTCCCAAGGTGCTGCTGCATGATCACCTTGATGGTGGCCTGCGGCCGGCCACCGTGGTCGAACTGGCCCGTGACATCGGCTATGACCGGCTGCCCTCGGCCGACGTCGATGAGGTCGCGCGGTGGCTGCGGCGTGGCGCCAACCGCGGTCATCTCAAGTACTACCTGGACGCGTTCCAGCACACGGTGGCGGTCATGCAGACGCCGGAGGCGCTGACCAGGGTGGCGGCCGAGTGCGCCGAGGACCTGGCCGCCGACGGCGTGGTCTACGCGGAGGTGCGGTTCGCGCCCGAGTTGCACGTGGCCCGGGGCCTCACCCTGGAGCAGGTGGTCGGCGCGGTGCTCGACGGATTCCGGATCGGCAGCGTGGGACGGGGCATCACGGTGTACGGCCTGCTCACCGCGATGCGCACCGCCGCGCGCTCGCTGGAGATCGCCGAACTCGCGGTCCGGCACCGCGATGAGGGCGTCGTGGGGTTCGACATCGCCGGAGCCGAGGCGGGCAGCCCGCCGACCCGGCACCTCGACGCGTTCCAGTACGTGGCGCGGGAGAACTTCCACATCACGATCCACGCCGGGGAGGGGTTCGGGCTCCCGTCCATCTGGGAGGCGCTGCAGTGGTGCGGCGCGGAGCGCCTCGGCCACGGGGTACGGATCGTGGACGACATCCGGGTCACCCCGGACGGCACGGCCGTGCTCGGGCGGCTGGCCAGCTACGTCAGGGACCGGCGGACCCCGCTGGAGATGTGCCCGACATCGAACGTGCAGACCGGCGCGGCGCCGTCGATCGAGGCTCATCCGATCCGGCTGCTGCGCCAGTTGCAGTTCCGGGTGACGGTGAACACCGACAACCGGCTGATGAGCGGGGTCAGCCTGTCCTCGGAGTTCGCCCGGCTGGCGGAGGCGTTTGGCTACGGCTGGTCGGACATCGAATGGCTCACCATCAACGCGATGAAGAGCGCGTTCGCTCATTTCGACCAGCGGCTACGGATCATCAACACGGTCATCAAGCCCGGGTTCGCCACCGCCCGGGCAGCGAGTGACGCGGTGTTCCGGGTCGAAGGGCGGGGGAGGTGACCGCGGCGTGAATGCAGGCGTGAATGCCGGGCCGGTGCCGGTCCTGGCCGCGCACCGCGGGATCACGCAGTGGCCGGCCGAGATCGTGGCCTCCGATGCCGCGCTCCGTCAGATCCTGCACGGCCTGCCCGGAGTCGACCAGGTCGGCGTGCAGGAGAGGGCGGCCGCCCTGGCGACCAGGTCCATCAAGCGGGACGCCAAGATGTGGGCGCTCGACATGGCGGTCCGCATGGTCGACCTGACCACGCTGGAGGGCGCGGACACGCCGGGCAAGGTCCGCGGGCTGTGCGCGAAGGCACGCCAGCCCGATCCCGCGGACCCGGCAGTTCCGCCGGTCGCCGCCGTCTGCGTGTATCCGGACCTGGTGGCCGTGGCCCGCCGTGAACTGGCCGGCAGCCCGGTCCTCGTGGCGTCCGTGGCCACCGCGTTCCCGTCGGGGCGCGCCTCGCTCGCGGTCAAGCTGGCCGACGTCGCCGACGCGGTGGCGGCCGGCGCCGACGAGGTGGACATGGTCATCGACCGGGGCGCGTTCCTGTCCGGCCGGTACGGGCAGGTCTGCGAGGAGATCCGCGCGGTCCGCGAAGCGTGCGGGACCGCGCACCTCAAGGTGATCCTGGAGACCGGCGAGCTCGCCACCCTCGACAACGTGGCCCGCGCCTCGTGGCTGGCGATGCTGTCCGGCGCCGACTTCATCAAAACGTCCACCGGCAAGGTATCGCCGGCCGCGACGCCGCCGGTGGCCCTGGTGATGCTGGCCGCCGTGCGCGAATTCGCCGACGTGACCGGCCGCCGGGTGGGCGTCAAGGTCGCCGGCGGGGTACGGACCGCCAAGGACGCGATCCGGTATCTGGTGCTGGTGCGTGAGACCGCGGGCGCGGAGTGGCTCAGCCCGGCGCTGTTCCGGATCGGTGCCTCCAGCCTGCTCAACGACCTGCTCATGCAGCGCAGCAAGCAGCTCACCGGCGCCTACGCGGGGCCCGAGTACTTCACCCTGGACTAGACGAGGACTAGCCGGCCGGTCCCCACCCAGTGGACACCGCGGTGCCCGGCGCCGCTCCCGCCACTGCCCCGCCTGGATCTGTCCCCTGGTCTCCTGGTCTCCTAGTCCCCTAGTCCCTGCTGGGTCAATCTGAGCGTTGGTGTTGGAGTTCGGTGGATATTGACGGGATTTGGGTAGCGACGTAGGAAGTCTTCAGGGGGTCGTGCGATGAGGAGGCTCTCGATGAGGAGACTGATTCGCGGCCCGGTGGCCGCCTTGGCCGCCGTAACCTTGGCCGCCGTAACCTTGGCCGCCGCGGCCCTGACGGGCGTTGCCGCCGTGTCGGTCGCGCCGGCCGCCAGCGCACAGAACACCGCCAGCGCGCAGAACAACGGCGTCGGGCTGACGCCACCCCTGGGCTGGAGCAGTTGGAGCTTCATCCGGCATGGCCCGACCGCCGCCATTATCGGGGCCCAGGCCGACGCGATGCGCAGCAGCGGCCTGGCCCGCGCCGGGTACCAGTACGTCAACCTGGACGACTTCTGGTACCAGTGCCCGGGCAGCCAGGGCCCGAACGTGGATCAGTACGGCCGCTGGGTCATCGACGGCCAGATTCCCGCCGAGCAGTTCCGAGAACGGCATTCAGGTGGTCGCCGACCATGTGCACGCCGACGGCCTGACCCCCGATGAGCGGCAGACCCAGATGAGCTTGTGGGCGCTCGCCGCGTCGCCGCTGATCCTCGGCACGGAC
>WNFD01000906.1_pt1 | contig 45227 bp, 35 predicted proteins | sample 5400491 | NCBI WGS metagenome assembly WNFD01 (sample SAMN13153343, study PRJNA577476) | soil metagenome | isolation source: 120 cm saprolite under Douglas fir tree site 2 hole 2 replicate 2 | place: USA:California | collected 2015-04-18
GCCCGGCGAGAACTGCCCCGATTGCGGCCGTCCCACGGAAACCGTTACCGAAGCCAATTTCTACTTCAAGCTCTCCGCATTCCAGAAGCCGCTTCTCGATTGGTACGCCAAGCATCCGGATTTCATACAACCTGAAGCCCGTCGCAACGAAGTTCTCAGCTTTGTCGAAGGCGGCCTGCGCGACCTCAGCATTACTCGCACATCGATTCGCTGGGGCATCCCTGTTCCCGGTGAAGAGCCGCACGTTTTTTACGTCTGGTTCGATGCGCTGACCGCGTATCTCAGTGCTGTCGGTGGCCCTCAGTATGAGAAGACGGGATTCTGGCCTGCTGATGTCCATCTCGTCGGCAAGGAAATCATTCGCTTCCACGCCGTTTACTGGCCCGCCTTTTTGATGGCCGCCGGGCTCCCCCTGCCAAAACAGATCTGGGCACATGGCTGGCTGCTCATGGACAGCACCAAGATGAGCAAGTCGCTGGGCAACGTCGTGCGTCCACGGCCCATCGTACACGTCCTCGGCATGGATGCTCTTCGCTACTATCTTCTGCGCGAGACCGTCTTCGGCCAGGACGGCAATTTCAGTTACGACACGATCGTCCAGCGCTACAACAGCGATCTCGCCAACGGCCTCGGCAACCTCGCCAGCCGCACCGCGGCGATGATTGAGAAGAACAGCGGCGGCAAGATCCCCAAGCCTGGCACACTTCAACCGCAGGACACCGCGTTGGCGACGCAAGCGCAGGCCGCGATCGGGGAAGTCCTGGAGCATTACGATAATTTAGCGTTCTCACGCGCGCTGGAGCAGATCTGGTCGCTCATTGCCGCGACGGACAAATACCTTACGACCGAGCATCCCTGGTCGCTCGGCGAGAGTGACGCCGATCAGCAGCGCCGTGCCACAATTCTCTGGACTACCGCGGAAGTCTTGCGAATCGTAACGGCATTGACGCATCCCGTCTTGCCGGAATGCACGACAAAAGTGTGGTCGCTGCTCGGCCAACCTGGACAGCCCGGGTCTGTTGCGCTGGACGATTTGAGCTGGGGACGGCTTGCGGCAGGTACACCGCTTGGCAAGTCGCAAGCGCTTTTCCCGCGCATCGAAAAAACAGAAGCAATCGAGAGGATGGAATCCATGGAAAACGAAGCACAAAAGCAACCGTCGCCCGTTACTGCACCCACGCCCGCGAGCGCACCCGCCGCAGGCGGCACCGCTGCTGCGGTTGCGCCGCAAGCCGCGCCGGAGAAAATCGGCATCGAGGACTTCGCCAAAGTAGAGATGCGCGTCGGGCAGATCAAGACCGCCGAACGCATCGTCGGCGCGGACAAATTGTTAAAGCTCACCGTGGACATCGGCACTGAGGTTCGCCAGATTTGCGCCGGCATCGCGCAATTCTATGAGCCGGAAAAATTGATCGGCCGCAAAGTCGCCGTGGTGGTTAATCTCGCGCCGCGCAAGCTCCGCGGCGTCGAATCCAATGGCATGATAGTCGCCGCTTCCGTCGGCCCCGAAGGTCGCCCCGTCCTCGCCGGCTTCCCCGACGAAGACGTCGAAATCGGGGCAAGACTAAAGTAGGTTTTTGTGGCACAGCCACTCCTGGCTGTGCGCTTTTGACTTTATGTTTGTAGGGGCGCAGCATGCTGCGCCCCTACCACCGAGGTGTAAGACGTGAACGGGGATGAAGTTCTTCATCCTGGGCATCGATCGATCCGGTTGAAAGGCCGTGATTATTCCTCTCCCGGGCTCTACTTCGTCACGATTTGTGCACACGACAAACAGTGCGTCTTTGGCCGGATCGTAGGAGGCCAAGTGCAACTTTCTTCTCTCGGGCAAACTGCGCACGAATGTTGGGTTGGGATTCCATTGCATTTTGCGTGGATCAATCTGCATGGCTTTGTGATCATGCCGAATCATGTGCACGGTATTTTTGAGATTGCAAGCCAAGCAGGGGCGCAGCATGCTGCGCCCCTACAAGTGCAAGTGTCAGTCGAACGAGTGGGCCCGAGCGTTAAGCCGGGTTCACTTTCCGCGGTCGTGCGGTCGTTCAAGGCCGCGGTAACTAAGCGAGCGCGTTCGGAGTTGAAATGGGCGGGAGAGATTTGGCAGCGAAACTATTTTGAGCGAGTCATACGCGATGGTCAGGAATTCTCAGATGCGAGCAGATACATTGCGGAAAATCCGATGAAGTGGGAATGGGATCGGGAGAACCTGAAATCGAAAAGAGATCCAACGGCGGAGGTTGTAGGGGCGCAGCATGCTGCGCCCCTACAGAGAAAAACTGTCCCATGGAACTAGTCGACTCACACGCGCACATCGACTTCCCGCAATTCGCGGAAGACCGCGATGCCATGCTCGAACGCGCACGGGCAGCAGGTGTCTCCACACTGCTCGCGATCGGCACGGGCCCCGGCCCGGAGAAACTCGATGCGGCGTTGCCCTTCGCGGAGCAGCACGATTGGATTTACACCACGGTGGGGATCCATCCGCACGAAGCGAAGGTAGTCACGGAGCAACATTTGAATGAACTGGCCCGGCTGGTGAAACATCCCAAAGTCATCGCGTGGGGCGAGATCGGTCTCGACTACTTCTACGATCATTCTCCGCGCGAAGTGCAGCACCGCGTCTTCCGCGACCAGATGGCGCTCGCGCAGCAGGCGAAGCTGCCGATCATCATTCATTGCCGCGATGCTTGGTCCGATTGCCTGAATCTCTTGGAAGAAGTCTGGCGACCGACCGGCCTCGGCGGAATTCTGCACTGCTTCACCAGCACGCTCGAAGATGCGCGGCGCGGAATCGAAATGGGTTTTCTGGTTTCTTTTGCGGGAAATTCAACGTATCCGAAAACGCAGAATATTCGCGACGTTGCAAAGGAATTGCCGCTGGAGAAGATTTTGATTGAGACGGACTCTCCATACCTTGCGCCTCAGCCTTACCGCGGCATGCGCAACGAGCCTGCCTACGTTGCCGAAGTAGCGCGCACACTCGCGAGTGTGAGAAACTTGTCGCCAGACGAAGTTGCCGCCGCCACCTCCGAAAATTTTCGGCGCTTCTTCCGTCTTGCTCGGCCGGCAACTCTCGCGGCCCCAGGTCTCAAAGACAAGGGTTAGATCAGGAGATTTGCCATCGCGCTGCTCACGGCTAAAGAGATTTTTGATCTCGTCCGCGACGATCTTGTTTTGGTCGAGGAAGAGCTCGCGCGGCAAAGTGATGCCGCCTTTCCGCCCGTCTCTGAAATCACTGCGTATTTGCTGGGCGGGGGAGGGAAGCGCATGCGCCCCGCGCTCTTGCTTCTTTCCGCAAGCTACGCAGGCCGCAAAGATCGCAGCGCTATCCGCCTCGCCGCCGTCGTCGAGCTTCTGCACAGCGCGACGTTGATCCATGACGACGTCATCGACAGCGCCGACACCCGCCGCGGCCGCCCCTCCGCCAATTCAAAATGGGGCAATCATCGCAGCGTTCTTACCGGTGACTGGCTGTATATGCAGTCTTTTCAGATGGCCCTGGAAGAGCGCAATTTCCGCATCCTCGACGTTCTGATCGACCTAACTCGGAAAATGGTCGAAGGCGAGCTGATCCAACTCGCAAAAATCGGCCGCATCGATGTGACCGAAGAAGATGCGCTGCGACTGGCCACTTACAAGACCGCATGTCTCTTTAGCGGCTGCGCGCGGCTTGGCGCGGTGCTCGGTGGTCTCGAGGGTAAAGAAGAGCAGGCGCTCGCCGATTACGGGCGGTACGCGGGCCTGGCGTTTCAACTTGTCGATGACTTGCTGGATTTTACGGCGTCAGCGCAGCAACTCGGCAAACCAGTCCTCAGCGATTTGAAAGAAGGTAAGGTCACGCTGCCGCTGATCTACGCGATGGAGAACGGTCATCGCGACGCGCGCGAGCTGGTCGCGCGTGTGCTGAAAGAAAAGGAATTTATTTCCGTTCGTCCGGAAACAATCGTTTCGCTGGTTCACGAATCCGGTGCGCTCGATCGTGCCCGCGCGCTTGCGCAGGACTATGCCCGCCGCGCCAAGGCTTGCCTCGATGGCCGTCCCGATTCCGAATACTCTCGCGCTCTTGCTACGCTTCCGGATTTTATTCTCGAGCGCGAGAATTGAGGACGGTTCACTGTCGACGGCTGGCAGTTCAATGTAAGAAAAGAAAATTGTTTGCGGCTGATGAAAGCTCTTCTTCCATTCAAGCTCGTGTATCACGAGCGCTATGATTTGAATCTCGGCCCGCACGTTTTTCCATCGCAGAAATTCCGCCTCATCTATGAAATGCTGCTGCGTAAAGGCATCGCCACACAGGACGATTTCCTGCGTCCAAATCCTGCGAGCGACGAAGACATGCTGCGCGTCCACACGCCGGACTGGGTGCGCAAGCTGAAGACCGGCACGCTCACCGCCAGCGAAGTGATGCTGCTGGAAGTGCCGTATTCGAAGGAACTCGTCGAAGCGGTGTGGCTTGCGGCCGGGGGAACCATTCTCGCCGCGCAATCAGCGCTTCGCGACGCCTTCGGTTCGAATCTCAGCGGGGGATTTCATCACGCATATCCGGGCCATGGCGAGGGATTCTGCGCGATTCATGATGTGGCGGTGGCGATTCGAAAGCTGCAGGCGGATGGCGCGGTGAAAAAAGCGATCGTTGTGGACACGGATGTGCATCAGGGGAACGGCACCGCGGCCATCTTTCGAAACGACCCCACGGTCTTCACGATTTCGATTCATCAGGAAAACAACTATCCGGCGCATAAGCCGCCATCGAGCGTCGATCTCAACATGGCTGACCGCGCCGATGACGATGAGTATCTGGGCGTGCTGATTCCGGCGGTGCAGAAGGCGCTCAAGGAATTTCAGCCCGAAATACTTTTTTACGTTGGTGGCGCCGACCCCTACAGCGAAGATCAGCTCGGTGGACTTTCACTGACCAAAGAAGGGTTGAAGCAACGCGACCGGCAGATTTTCGAGGAAGCGCGCCACCGCAGAATTCCGGTCGTGACGACACTCGCCGGGGGCTACGCGCGGCGGGTGGAAGACACCGTTCGAATCCACGTCAACACGATCCTGGCCGCTCAGGAAGTGGCAGAGAAACATCCGCAAAGTTCATCGATGCGTGGTTAGGATTCTTCGCGCTCAGGGCGCGGGATTTCCGGCGGCCGAGGAGGCGCTCGGCGGAGCCAGAGCGCTGCGGACGGCCGCTGCCAGGTCGGGCTCAAAGCTATCCGGTTCGAAACCATCCGAGCGATAGGCAATTCTCCCAACGCGATCAATCACCAGCACGGTCGGGAAGGAGTTGACGGTGAAGAACCGGTCGAGGCCGTCTGCAAATACGACCGGAGTGCGAGGCTTGTCCTCCTCCAAATAGCCCTTCACCAGAGATTCATCTTCGTCACAGTTTGCCGCCAGAAAAAGCACATCCGGATTCGCCTGGAAATCGGCGGCGACGCGAGCGAACAAAGGTTCAAGCGCGTGGCAAGGGCCGCACCAGGTGGCCCAGAAATTAACGACGAGAACTTTTCCCTTCTTGTCTTTCAGCGAAAAGGCGGTGCCATCGGGAGCTTTCCTGAGGGTGAAATCCGCGGGCTCGCGGGCGTCCGCATTTTTCCTGGGCTTGGCCGAGACGGAGGCCTGCGAGACTTCGTCGTAAGTGCGGAGTAAATACTCGCCCAGACCATCATCGGAGCCGTGCGCAAGCCGCCAAACATTTCCCAATTTCTGCCGAATCTCACGGCGGCCGGCGGCTCCATTTGTTGCGTCGGCCAGGGCGAAGGCGCGGGCGTATTGCTGGATCGCGCCGTTCGAATCTTTTTTCAGTTCGGCGATTTCACCGAGCTGCTCCGCGGCGGCCGCGCTGGGCAGGATCGCGTAACTCGCCTCGAAATCTTTCTGAGCCGCAACCGTGTCCCTCAATTTCAGTTCGAGTCTTGCGCGCAACGCCAGCACGGACATGCGATCGCGCTTTCTTTCCGTGGCCCACTCTTCCTGGGAAATCTTTGGCGATTTTTCCCCGGAAGAACCGCGCTCGACAAATTCGAGGACCCGGGTCGCGTAGTTCGTGGCACGGCGAAGAGCGGCTTCGTCGCCGTTCCGTTCGAGCAGCTGAATCGTCAGGATGGTCATGGAGATATCGTCGGGGCTGAGCGCGACGATTCGCTCCGCGTAACCGGCGGCGCGCGCGTTGTCCCGCAATTGCAGGCTGGCTTCCACAAGCGCGCGGTAAATCTGAGGACGCTGCTGCGAATCCGGATATTCCTTCAGGAACGCCTCCAAATTCCGGACCAGCGCCGCGCGGTCGTTCCCGGAGTTGTTGATGGCTTGCTGTAATTCTTCTTCGGCCGAAGGTTGTTTGGCGGGGGCGGCGGCTTTCGACGATGGGTTCTGACTCGTTTCGTTTTGCGCAGGGGCCTGACCCCAGACTGGCGAAGCCAGCGCACAAAGAAAAAGGATTGAAATTACGCACGCGGAGAAGGGCTGGGAAGCCATACAAGCGAATTCTAAGGGTATCGGGAAGAATTGTCGCTAGTACTTAGAGTTTTTTCTTTGAGGATGAGAACTTGCATACGCACGGGGCTATTTCGCGCCGCTCACGCGAATTTCGCCCGAGACGGTATGCACGTCCACCCGTCCGCCGCCGTTGCCCATGTGGGCCCGAAGAGAATGCTTGCCCTGCTCCTCGATGACGATCGGAATATCGGTGCGAATCTCGCCGGAGACCGCTTCCGCCGAGAGATGGAGATTCGCGGAAGCAGGGACGCCGAGTTGTACGGCACCCGAAAGCGTTTTCAGCTCCCAGTAACTATCGGCGCCTGGATTTCCCTGCACGGAAACGCGTCCCGAGGCCGCATGCGCCTTCACGTCATTTCTCGCACCCTGAATCTCGACTTCGCCGCTGGCGGTATCCGCTTCGATACGCCCCCCAGGATTGAAGACGCGAATGACACCCGAAACGGCGTTCACGTGCACGTCACCCCGAGTGTTTGAGACCGTCACACTTCCCGAGGCGGAAGATGCGCGGACATCGTTGCCAATATCAGTGGCCGAAACCGACCCGCTGAGGGTCGTAAGCTGGATGTCGCGCTCAATTTTTTCGACACGGATGGCCCCCGAAGCGGCCTGAACTTTTACCGGGCCGCGAACGCCGCGAATGGTCTGCGCGCCGGACGCTACGGTAGCACTGACTTCCGTGTCGCGCGGCACCTGAATCGTATAGCCGATGCTGACGTTGTGCATGCGAGATATTTCTTTGCCGATGCGAATGGTGTCGCCTCTTTGTTCGACAGGGGGATTCGCGAGGGTATCGTCCAGGCGCTTCTGCGAGCTTTGGGAGCCGAATCCCGATGCGCGCACTTCGCCGTGCACGTGTACTTTGCCGTCGGCGCTGCCCGTGATGTCCACGTCACCGGAGGCGTTCGTCAGTTCCAGAAGAATTGGGCCGGTCACGTCGTAGTTGCGATCGAAAGTGCCGCTAACCGAAGGCCCGCTGTTGCAACCGGCGAAAAGAACAATGGCCGAAAAGAGTATGAGCGGTAACCGAAGATTGCGGTGGCGCGCCATTCATCCTCCGTAACGGTGCAGAGGCTTGCTCTGAGCCGTCCCACTTATAGCTACGCACGAGCAGGAAATTATGTTCCCCGAGCGGCCTTGGCAGAGCGCGGACCGACGAGCGAAAGAGTCTCGTTGAGAGAGCCCTGGCGATATCCCTCAAGGTCCAGGGCAACGTAAGTGAAGCCTGCCGCTTTCAGCCGGTCCGCCATGGCGGTTGCCATTTCCGGCGCAAGCGCGCGAGGCATTTCGTCGGGCGAGATTTCCACGCGCGCAAGCTTGTCGTGGAGCCGCACGCGGAATTGGCGGAATCCAAGCGCACGCAGCGCTGCTTCGCCGCGCTCGACCAGTCCAAGGCGCTCTGGCGTCACTTCCGTGCCGTAGGGCAAGCGGGAAGCGAGACAAGCGGAGGCCGGGCGGTCCCAGGTGGGCAAACCGGCACGGTGCGAGAGCAGCCGAATCTCGGCCTTGTTAAGGCCGGCATCGAGAAGAGGAGCAAGAACCTGATGCTCAGTGGCGGCGCGATGGCCGGGGCGAAAGTCGAGCGTGTCATCGGCGTTCACACCATAGGCGACGGCGGAAAATCCGCGCGTGTGCGCCAATTCGTCCAACGCGGAGAACAGTTCGTCTTTACAGAAATAGCAACGGTCGGCTGCGTTCGCGCGGTAGGCGGGGTTATCCATTTCGTGCGTTTCGATGAATTCGTGGCGCAGGCCCAACTTGTTCACAAACTCTTCCACTATGGCGCGATCGTGGGCGGAGTAACTCGGCGAGAGCGCGGTAACAGAGAGAGCCCGGGCACCCAGCGCTTCGTGGGCTGCCCAGGCCAGATAGGCGGAGTCCGCGCCACCCGAGAGCGCGACGACGAGCGAAGGAAGTTCGGCGAGCCGAGCGAGCAGAAGGTTTTCTTTTTCTTCTGCGGGCACAGCGGCCCCCTCTGCATTGCGAATATGAATGAGCTCTTTCATCCCAGGACCGAGTATATCTCAGAGTGCCGCTTGCATCGCAGATTGCGCGGCATCAGGGGTTACTTGAAATCCAGAAGCACATCAACCGTGCCCTTGCCTGCATCCGTTTGCAGCCAATGGCCGACGTTCTCGTAGTGCACCGGCAACTCCCCGAAGACCTGTTCCTGGTGCGTTTGCAGCTTTGCCAGGATTTCCTCGAACTTTGCTTTGTCGAAGATTTCACCGGCAGCGATCGGCCAGGCGGCGTTCAGCTTCCGCTCGGCAGCAGGGGAAATACCAGTGAGGATCATTTTGCCGAAGCGGTATTGCGGCCCCTCTTGAATGCTCACCGCATAGGAAACGGTGTGCGCCTGATCGTCGTACGCCGGAGCCGGATCGAGTTTCGCCTCGAGATAGCCGCGATGGGCGTACTCTTCACGAACGCGATCCCAGCCTGCTTCGATCTGCATGCCATCAGCGATATCCCCGTGCTTGACCCCGAGCAGACTGTTCAGGGTGAATTCCGACACCAGGGTGTTTCCCGCCCAATGGATTTCCTTCCAACGATAGACGGCGCCCGGCGCCACCGGAACATAGACTGGAATTTGCGAGGGCAGCTTTTGATTGGGATCGCCCGTCAATCGCACGTCGGGGGGCCCGAGCTTCGCGCGCAGGAATCCCTGCTGCAGATAAACTGGCTTTATCGCTTCGGAGAGAAAGAGGTCGATGGTCATTCGTGAATAGGGCTTTCCCAGTATCTCGGATAGATGCTGTTGCGCGGCTTTTGAGGCCAAAAGGGAGGGATCGCTGAATTCCAGCTTTGCGATTTGGAGTGCGGCGCCTTCGACCCGGATCTCCTGCACGTTGCCTTCACCGTTTGGATTCGCGATTACCGTGTGCTCGAGTGATACTTGCAGGCCGCGCGAAGAGAGCAACTCCTTCACAGCTTCAGCGGCTTGATCCACCACGGCGCCGGCTTCGGGCAGCGTCCCGTCGAAGAATGGAAATTTATTGCGGATGGCATCAGCCAGTTCCGAATCCGAGAACCATGGAATGTTGTCGAAGTAGACGGGGATTCGAGGCGATTCTTCCACGTGATAGGTCACCAGGACGCCGGCGACCCTTGTCTGGAAGCTGTAACTCACTTTGGCGAATAGCCCGCTTTGAACGAGCCTGTCGGCGGCGGTCTGCAAGTCATTCCGGGCGATCTGGGCACCAGGGATGAGGTCGGTTATGGCGATGACTTGGGCTTCAGTGAGGAGTTTTTCGCCGTCGGCGTGGACTTCGCGCAATGGCGCGGTGGCATTCTCGGGCGCCTGCGCCCTTGTGGAGAATCCAGATGGGAGGAGGATGAAGCAAAGAACAGCGAAGCGTATCCGGGAGCAACCGCGAAAGCGGGAGCCGGGCTCCGGCACTCCAAAATGACGAATCATGCCTCTTATACTAGCGGAAAACGGCCCGGACTACTCAACGGTGACGGATTTGGCCAGGTTGCGCGGCTGGTCGACGTCGCAACCGCGGCGCACGGCGATGTGATAGGCGAGCAATTGGAGAGGAATGATTTCCAGCAGCGGCACGAGCAACTCCGGAGCGGGCGGAAGTTCGATGATGTGATCGGAGGCTTCGCGCGCGAGATGGTCTCCGGTGGTGACAATGGAGATGACGATGCCGTCGCGGGCCTTGACTTCCTTGATGTTCGAAACACTCTTCTCGTACCGTGTCATCGCATCGGGGTCGGATTCGTCGCGTGTCGCCAAGACCACGACGGGCAGATTTTCGTCAATCAGCGCGTTGGGGCCGTGCTTCATCTCGCCCGCGGGATAGCCTTCGGCGTGAATGTAAGAAATTTCCTTGAGTTTCAGCGCGCCTTCGAGCGCGATGGGGTAGTGAATGCCCCTGCCGAGATAGAGAAAATCGGTATAGCGAAAGAACTGCCGCGCCAGATTTTCGTAGAATCCCGACTCATCCGCTTGCAGAACGGTTTCGATTTTGTGGGGAATGCGCGTGAATTCCTGCATCAGGATTCTGGCGGCGTCTTCGCTTAACCTGCCGCGAACCTGGCCGAGATAGGAAGCGAGCAGAAGCAGCGCGGTCAATTGTGAAGTGAAAGCCTTAGTGGAAGCCACGCCGATCTCCGGTCCGGCGTGCGTCGGAATTGTCCCGTTGGCTTCGCGCGTGATCATGGAACCGATCACGTTGCAGATCGCCAGCGAGGGCGAGCCCTTCGATTTTGCTTCGCGCTGGGCTGCCAGCGTGTCGGCGGTTTCGCCGGATTGGCTGACGCAGACCGTGAGTGTGTTCGAGTCCACGATAGGGTCGCGGTACCGGAATTCGCTTCCGTAATCGACCTCGACCGGAAGACGCGCAAGGCGCTCAATCATGAATTTTGCGGCCAGCGCGGCGTGCCAGCTCGTGCCACAGGCGACGATACGCACCTGTTGAAATTCGCGGAACTGCTTTTCCGTAATGGCCATTTCATCCAGGAAAACTTTTCCGGTGTCCTGCGAGATGCGGCCGAGCAAGGTATCGCGCACGGCGCGGGGCTGCTCAAAAATTTCCTTCTGCATGAAGTGCTTGTAGCCGCCCTTTTCCGCCATGATGGGGTCCCAGGCGACGTGGTGAGAGGGGCGTTCGACGGGGCGGCCGTCGTGGTCCATCACATGCACACCTTTTGCGGTGAGAACGGCAATGTCGCCGTCCGCGAGGAAAAACATTTCGCGCGTATGCTGGAGCAGGGCAGGGATGTCGCTAGCGACGAAATATTCTCCATCGCCGAGTCCAATCACTGAAGGCGGGCCCAGGCGAGCCGCGACAATCTTCTGAGGATCATTGGCGGAGAGGAAAACCAGCGCGTAGATGCCGCGCAATTCTTTCAACGACCGGCGCACCGCTTCCTCGAGCGGAACGCCGCCCTGCGAATGTTTTTCCACGAGGTGCGCCACGATCTCGGTGTCGGTTTCGGTGGCGAACTTGTGGCCTTCCTTCTGCAGCTTTTCCTTCAGCTCGAGGTAGTTTTCGATAATTCCGTTGTGGACGACGACGATTTGGCCAGTGCAGTCGCGATGCGGGTGGGCGTTCTCTTCGGTGGGGCGGCCGTGGGTAGCCCAGCGCGTGTGGCCGATGCCGTAGGTGCCATCCAGGTGGGACTTGGCGATGACCTCTTCGAGATTGCGAAGCTTGCCCGGGGCGCGGCGGATTTCCAATTTGCCGGACTGCGCCACAACGGCGATGCCCGCGGAATCGTAGCCGCGGTACTCGAGTTTGCGCAGGCCTTCGATGATGACGGGTACAACTTTCTTGGGCCCGATATAGCCGACTATTCCGCACATGCGCGGCGTCTCCTCAGAAGGTTCCTAGCAGGGTAGCATGCTGGCCGTCTTACCAAGATGAATTCCAGGGAACGTGTCGCGAATCCGATTACGGCTGGGAGGCAGAGTCTGCCGCGGTCACCAGGTCGTAGGACTTAAGCGAGTCGCTGGCATCAAAGTGAAAGTTAGTTCAGTCCACAATCTCAAAGCGGTATTCTTCGATGACCGTGTTTGTGAGCACTTCTTTTGAAATATGCTCGAGCTGTTTCTGTGCTTCCTCGCGGCTCCAGCCATCGAGATTCAAAACGAAGAATTTCCCCTGGCGGACGTCGCGCACGGCGGAGTAGCCGAGCCCGGAGAGGGCGTGCTGGATGGTCTGTCCCTGGGGGTCGAGTACCGTACGTTTTGGCATTACCCAGACGTGTGCTTTCATGCCGTCAGTATAACATTGCCGCGGACCGCTTCATGCTTCGCGCCTTTCGCCGGCTGGCAGAAAGGCGTGTTCGAAACCCATCTCGACGATGCGGGTCAGCTCGTGTTCCTGCAGGCCCATGCGCGCGGCATTTGCATACTCTTCGTGAAGCGTGGTGTGAAACATGGCCGGGTCATCGGTGGAGAGCACGATGGGTATCCCGTGGCGCAGTAGTTTGGGGAGCGGATGATCTTCAATACTGGCGTCCTCGCGCTGGAGTTGCCGGGCGAGGGCGGCGGTTTTCATATTGCTCGCCGGGCATATCTCAAGCGGGATCTTTCGCTCCGCGAGCAAATCCATTAACCCCGGATCGTTGATCGCGGCGATTCCGTGGCCGATGCGCTCCGCGCCCAGCAATTCGATGGCTTCGCGAATTTTCTCCGGCCCGCCGACCTCGCCCGCGTGCATCAAGCGGTGCAGACCCATTTGCGCGGCGCGGTCGTAGATGGGGCAAAATTCCTTTGTGGGGACGCTGAGTTCATCGCCGCCGATGCCGAAGGCCACGATGGCTTTCGAATTGCAGCGCCTTGCGGATTCGACGACTTCCATCGCCGCGTCCGCGCCGAATTGGCGCGCCGCATCGAACACCCACCGGAATCGTAGCCCGCGGCTTTCGAATGGCTCGGTGGCGCGGAGGAGGGCTTCGAAATTTGCTTCCGGCTGCTGCTTTCTCAGAAGCATCACGCCGATGGACAGGGTTACTTCCGTATAGACCACGCGTTGCGTGAGCAAATGTTCGGCAAGGTCTCGCGCGATGAGCGCGTAGTCCTGAGGCTCGCGCAAGAACGAAGTGACCCATTTGAAGGCTTCGATGAATTCGGGAAAGTTACGGTAGGCATAGCGCTGACGAACTTCATCCTCGGTCATAACGACATCGTGGCGGGCCGTCAGCGCGCAGACGGTCGCGGGCTGGATAGAGCCTTCGAGATGAAGGTGCAGCTCGGCCTTGGGCAGGGAAGCAATCCGGTGGGAGAGCAAGGGCGGCGTCATTCGCGAAAAATCAGCGAGGCAATTGCGGCCGGCCGGCGTTTACCCACGCCGTAAGCCAGAAAGAGCCCACATCCGTTGCCGCGTCGGAGAGCTGGCGAATCAAAATTGCCGCGGCTTGATTGTAGAAGCGGTCGTAATACTCGTCGGTGAAGGAGTTCTCCCCGCGGCGCGCGTTGCGGTCGGCGAGAAGAATGGTCTCCAGCCAGCTATGAGAGCTGAGGCATGCTTCGAAAGCGCGATCCGTAGGATCGTTGATGAAAATCGCGTCGTTGGGGCGCATGGGGAAAAACGACGAATAGCGGTCGATCAGCGTGGTGCCGAAGCGCTCGTTGACTCCCGGCTGGGCGCTTAGGCGTCCGTCGAAATTATCCGTCGTGTTGAATGGATCGTGTGCTTCCGCCACATAGTTCGCCAGGATGGCCGCGTCCAATCTTGCTTCGTCCCACTTCCCGGCCTTCATCGCTTCGGTCAGTTTCTCGCTGTAAACGCCGATCTGCCAAGGAAGAAGGCCGTTGGCATCCAGTTTCGGTTTGCCGAATTTGGTTAGCGCGGCTTTATAGTTGCGCGGCAGAGTCTCGAACGGGAACCGTCCATATTTGTCGAGAAGAATGAAATGGTTGTGGCGCTCAGCGGGCGCCTTGGCAATCGCATCCAGCGGATCGGTAACATGCTGAGAGAGCAACGCGAGGTTGGATTCGAAAAACGGGCGGATGTCCTGGGGCAAGGTGTCGATGGCTTTGTTGACGACCAGCCTGTGCCCGTTCTTTCCCCACGCTTGCGCGTGCTGAGGAAACAAGACAAACAGTCCTATGAACGAGAACAATATCGAGGCTCGCGTGTGTGATTCCTTGGTGGTCATCCCGTTCATCCCCGAAAGATCTTTAGGTCTTCACAGTGGTCCGCAGCGTGCTCCGCTTCTTGCTATACAAGAAATAAATTAGCAGTCCAATTGCCAACCAGACGAAAAAGCGAATCCAATTTTCAAGCGTCAGGCTGGCCATCAAGACCAAACAGGTCACAATAGAAAGAATGGGTACCAGGGGCACGAGCGGCACGCGGAATCCGCGCGCCCGGCCGGGCTGAGATTTCCGCAGGATGAGTACGGCGATGGCGACGAGCACAAAGGCAAACAGCGTGCCGATGTTCGACAGGTCCGCCAGCGTCCCAATGTCGAATATTCCCGCAGGAATGCCAACGAAGATGCCGGCCACCAAGGTCGCCACGTGGGGCGTACGAAAGCGCTTGTGAACCTTCGAGAATGCGCCGGGCAGTAATCCATCGCGAGACATGGCAAACCAAACACGCGCTTGGCCGTATTGATAGACCAGCAGGGACGAGATCATGCCCATCAGCGCACCGATGGTTACCCATCGCTGCAGCTTATCGAGCCCTATATTGTGGAGTGCCGTCGCCACTGGTGCGGCATCGCCCTTGAAAATGTGATAGGGCTGGATGCCCGTCAGCACAACGGCCACTCCGACATACAGTGTCGCGCAAACAAAGAGCGACGCCATGATACCCAACGGCAAATCACGCTTGGGGTTCTTGCATTCCTCCGCCGCGGTCGAGACGGAATCAAACCCGATGTAGCTGAAGAAAACGATTGCGCCGCCAGTCAGCACCCCCTGAAAACCATTCGGCATGAACGGGCGCCAATTCACGGGATGGATGTATTTCGAAGCGAACACTATGAAGACGAATATGGCGACCAGTTTGATGCCGACCATGACGCTGTTCGCCTCTGCGGATTCGCGGATTCCCACGACCAGCAGCACAGTCAAGAGCATGACAATTAAGAATCCTACGATATTGAAATGGGGTACCCATCCCGTCCCCGGGGCGTAAGCGGGAGTGCTCAACGCGGCTGGAAGATGCATGCCAAAAGAGTCCAAAAGACTATTGATATATGCTGAGAATCCGACGGCCACGGCCATGTTGGAAACCGCATACTCAAGGATGAGATCCCATCCGATGATCCAAGCGACCAGCTCACCCATTGTGGCGTAGGTATAGGTGTACGCGCTTCCGGCGATCGGGATCATAGACGCCAGTTCCGCGTAACAAAGTCCCGCGAACCCGCACACGATGGCCACCAGAAAGAAGGACAGAGCGATCGCAGGCCCGGCCCCTGGACGGCCGGTGATGCCTGTCGCGTGCATGCCGTGGAACAAGACATCCAGCACAGGGGCCTTAAGGATCGATGGGACCTCTACCTGCTCCCCAGCAGCAGCTGTCCCCGTTAGCACAAAGATCCCCGTGCCGATGATTGCGCCAATACCGAGCGCTGTTAGGCTGAGCCAGCCCAGCGTTTTCTTAAGGCGTTTCTCGGGGTGTTCGGAATCCGAAACGAGCTGGTCAATGTCTTTGCAGCGGAGTAGTTGTGATCCCACCCATGCTCTCCGATCGCATCCGGGCAAACCGGAATCCTGAAATTACCCAGTACGCTTTTGAGGAATGAACGCGCCTCAATGTACCCCGAGAAGCCCCATCACGCAACCGGCCCCCGCAACCGGGCGCCGCACCGGCATAAAGCTGCGGGTTCCCCTCGTTATGCCTGTTCGAGCTGGGCGTACCGCTCGATAAACTTTTTCGTGCCGCGACCTGGGAAGCTCACGGATACGCGGCGGTCTTCGTCGTCGCCCTCGACGCCGACGATGGTTCCGATGCCGAAGCTCGGATGACGAACTTTACGCCCCAGCATGGGATTGGCATCGCCGCCGCGCTTTGCGGCGGGGCGGCCGAAAGAAGGTTGAGCCGGCTGGCGGCGCGGAGCCGCCTCTGCCTGTTTCGGTCCGCCGCGAACACGACGCAGGAATTCTTCCGGCGAATACGAATACTCCGGGTCAGGCTCGTAGCGGCGCGTCTCGCCAATTTCCGCCATTGACCCGCGAACCGTGTCCACTAGCTCGCTTGGAATTTCCGCAAGAAAGCGCGACGGCAGGGAAGCGCGCAGTTGCTGCTCATTGCCGAAGATGCGCCGGTACACGGCGCGTGTCAGCGTGAGCGACTGCCGCGCCCGGGTCATCCCAACATAAACGAGACGCCGTTCCTCTTCGATTCCTTTTTCTTCGGTTATGGCCCGGCTGTGAGGGCAGATCCCTTCTTCCATGCCCGTGAGGAACACGTGATCGAATTCAAGACCCTTGGTGCTGTGCAAGGTGATGAGAGTCACGCCGGGCTTGCCTTCAAATTGATCCGCGTCACTCACAAGCGCCGCGGCATCGAGGAAATCAGTGAAGGTCTCTCCCGCTTCCATTCCTTCGGCGACCGCGCGTGCAAGCTCTTCGAGGTTTTCCATCCGCGCGACATCCTCGGGAGCGTTGCGGTCCTTGAGCATGGCCATGTAACCGGATTCCTCAAGTACGGCATGCAAAAATCCCGGGGCTTCCTGGGTGGCAAGCGCATCTTGCAACTTGCGAATGAGCTCCTGGAACGCCCGCAAAGGAGTTACCGCCCGGCCCGCCGATGCACCGGAAACAAATTTTTCAATGGCCGTCCACAGCGGTGTCCCGTCGACACGTGCGGACTCGCGGAGCGAGTCCACCGTCGTCTTGCCGATGCCGCGCGGGGGCACATTCAATACGCGGAGCAGCGAAATGTCATCCTCCGGATGCATTGCCAGGCGCACGTAGGCGAGCGCATCCTTCACTTCGGCGCGATTGTAGAAGCTGAATCCGCCTACAAGCTTGTAACGCAAGCCGCGCCGGCGGAAAACCTCTTCGAAGGCGCGTGACTGGAAATTCGTGCGGTACTCCACCGCGCATGTCTGGTCCGAATCGTCGTTGAGAATGCGCTCGAGCTCACCGGCGACAAATTCCGCCTCGGCCTGCGCATCCCGCGCTTCGAGATACTTCAGATTCGATCCGGGGCCCTTCTCCGCGCTCAGCGATTTGCCCAGCCGCTCCGGATTGTTGGCGACGACCGCGCCGGCGGCGTCAAGAATATTCTGCGTCGAACGGTAGTTGCGTTCCAGTTTGACGATTCGGGCGGCCGGAAAATCCCGGGAAAAACTCAGGAGGATGGAAACGTCGGCGCCGCGCCAGCGGTAGATCGATTGATCCTCGTCGCCCACGACACAAACGTTTTGCTTCGGCCCGGTCAACAGCCGCATCAGCTCGTACTGCACGCGATTGGTGTCCTGATATTCGTCAACGTGAATGTATTGGAAGCGCGCTTGCCACTTTTCCCGTGTCGCCGTAGATTCGCGCAGCAAACGCGCCGAGCGAAGGAGCAGGTCATCGAAGTCCAGCGCCTTGCTGTCGTGCAGGAGCTTTTCGTACGCCGCGAAAATGTCCGCGGTGCGGCGTCCGTTTTGATCGAACGCTTCGGCACGCAAATGCTCCGCGGTCTGGCCATGATTTTTCGCGTAGCTGATGCGGCTCAAGACGTTCCGCGGCGTCAGGTCTTCTGCATCGATCTGCAGCTTGGTCATGGCCAGCTTGACGGCCGCGAGCTGGTCGTCGTCGTCGTAAATGGCAAAATCCCGCGGCAGACCGGCCGCGGCTGATTCGCGCCGCAGAAGGCGCGCGCAGAGCGAATGAAACGTGGAAAGCCAGGGCTGTGCGGGCGGAACCCCGGCGCGCAACAGGATGTCCGAGACGCGATTGCGCATTTCCTCGGCGGCTTTGTTCGTGAATGTGACGGCGAGGATGGCTTCGGCGGGCACTCCGTTGGCGATCAGGTTGGCCATCCGAAACGTAATTGCGCGGGTTTTGCCGGTGCCGGCGCCGGCGAGGATCAGCACCGGGCCTTCGGTGGTTTCGACGGCCAGCCGTTGTTCGGGGTTCAGTTCATCGAGAAGAGCGAGCATTTGTCCGCGGTGGTTGGAGAAAGTTTGCACACGTCATGTTAGCCGACGGCGGCGATGCGCGCAAACTTGTGCGATTCGCGTTCCGTCTCGAGTGGCTCAGCGTTCGCCGGAGCGGCTCAGGTCAATCTCGAAGTACAAAAGGCCGCGATTCTTTTCGATAGCGACTATTTCGGGTACGTAGAGATGAGCTGTATTCAGAAGCTCGAATTGGCTCCGGAGGTCGAAATAAAGAAGTCCTTGCACCGCGCTATGCGGCGCGACGACGCTCGCCTGCACCCCCGCATCGCGGATGGACTGTTCCACTTCCGTCCATTTCTTGTCCCGCCCGGTCTTCGGGCCACCCAAGGGGATGGGCAGTCTCTTGCTGGTTACGTTTTTTGTGGAAGGATGGGTGATCACGTCGGCTGCTTCTTCCGGCGAAAGCGGATTCAACGCTTGATGATCTTCCTCGGAGAGCGTGAGGTTCAATCGAATGCGCTCCAGGTTGATTTTCATGCTGTCGTCGGAATCATTTCGAAAAACGACCTGCACGGCGATGATTCCTGCCGCAAATGGCGACTTCTTCGGAAACTTCTCCTTATAGAGTGCGGGGTCGGTCCACGGCCGGGCCGTAATGGTCATGCCCTCGTGGGATTCCAACGACGTGGTCTTGAACGAGGACGGTTGCTGGGTGGCTCCTTGTTGGGCAGCCAGAAGGGAGGCGGCAAGAAAGGGAAGGATGAGGGTTAGTTTTCGCATCGGGTTATAATAGACTTTTCTCATCTTGACGCCTTCGATTCCTGGGGGTTGAGCAGGGTTGCCCTGCGTCGCGCGCCGCCTGCTGCTGGCGGTGCGCGTACAGACCGGAGCCACGCTTAGTGTATTTCATTTATAGCCTTCTCATGGGCCTCGCGGCCCTTTTGCTGGTGCCCTATTGGCTTGTGCAGGGATTGCGCCATGGAAAGTATCTCTCGAACCTCGGGGAACGCCTGGGATTCTCCATCCCGGCGCTCGCCAAGCGGCCAGCGCCTTCCACGGGCGCGATTTGGATTCATGCCGTGAGTGTCGGCGAAGCGCTTTCCGGCATTACTCTTGCGCGGCGGTTGAAGGAAGCATACCCCAATCGGCCGCTCATCATCTCGACGACCACCCAGACGGGACAGGCGCTCGCTCGCGAACGCATGCCGTTTGCCGATGCCGTCATTTATTTTCCGCTGGATTGGGCTTTTTGCGTCCGACGCGCGCTCGATGCCGTGCGTCCGTCGATTGTGCTGGTGCTCGAGACCGAGATCTGGCCGAATTTTCTACGGGAAGCCGGACGGCGCAAGGTTCCCGTACTCTTCGTCAGCGGACGCATTTCGGACCGCTCGTTTGCGCGCTACCAGAGCTATCTCGGAGTTTTTGGCTTTTTCCTTCGTCCATTCCTGAGAAGCGCACTGTCCAATGCCAGCGCCTTCCTGATGCAGAGCGAGAAAGATGCGGAGCGCGTGCGGGCGCTGGGCGCGCCGGCGGATCGCGTGCGGGTCAGTGGAAATTTGAAATACGACCTGGAGCTTCCCGCGCCCACGCCGTTGTCGAATTGGCTCGCCACCGAGATCAAGCGCAGCGGCCGATCGCCGCTCATCGTTGCTGGTAGCGTCGTTGCGACGGAAGAGCCACACACGCTCATCGCCTTTGGAACTTTGCAAGGCGAGTATCCGAAAGCACTCCTTGTGCTTGCGCCCCGCAAGCCGGAGAGTTTTGATGACGCCGCGGAGTTCATCGATGAATCGCACCGCAAGTTCATCCGGCGGTCGCGATTGCCGATTCCAGGGCCGGCACAATTGCAATCCGTTCAGCCGTCCGATAACTCGACCATACCGGATGACGTCACCGTTCTTCTGCTCGACAGCATCGGTGAGTTGGCATCGCTTTATGGACTAGCCGACGGCGCCTTTGTCGGAGGCTCGCTCGTTTCTTCCGGCGGTCACAATATTCTCGAACCGGCGGCCTTCGGTAAGATCCCTGTGTTTGGGCCATCGATGGAAAACTTTGCCGAAATAGCGTCGCGCTTCGTTTCTGCGGGGGCCGCTATTCAAGTGGAAAGCCCGGAAGACGTCGGCGTCGCTTGGATCGAATTGTTTCGCGATCCGGAGCGTATGAGAAAAATGAGCGAGACGGCGCGCCGCTTGGTGGCCGACTCGCGCGGAGCGACGGATCGAGTGGTGGCAGAGATTGCGAAGCGTCTGGACGGCGCCGGGCGATGAACGTTTCGCCGCCATTGCGGAGCCTGCTGTGGCCCCTCTCTCTGCTCTATGGTGTCGGGGTCCGTGTGCGTGTCTGGCTTTATGCCAACAACTGGTTCAAGCAGAAACACCTGAATGCGACTGTCATCAGCGTCGGAAACCTGACGGTTGGCGGCACCGGCAAAACGCCTATGGTGATTTGGCTCGCGGAGAAGTTTCTCGCTGACGGGAAGCGTGTTGCGATTCTGAGTCGCGGCTACCGCGGTACAAACGGAACCAGTGACGAAATCGAGTTGATGAAATTCCGCCTCCAGGGCCGCGTCTCTTTTGGCGTGGGCAAAAACCGCTTCGCCGAGGGCCGCCGGCTTGAATCGCAGCAGTCCATCGACGTTTTTCTTCTCGATGACGGTTTTCAGCATCTCCAGCTCGCCCGCGACCTGGACATTCTTTTGATGGATGCGTCTCGACCGCTTAGTGGGGAGTCCTTACTGCCGGCCGGGCGGCTTCGGGAACCGGTAGCGGCCATGAGCCGCGCAAATTTGATTATTTTTACTCGCGCCGAAACGGCATCTGGAACGCTCGAGGCGATCGGGAAGCTCGGTCAGTATCCGGTTTTCGCTGCGTCGACGAGACTGCTTGGGTTCCGCCGCTTCGGCGGAGAGATTACTCCTATCGGCGCCCACGAAATCGGCGCCGGTCCTTTTTTTGCATTCTGCGGTCTCGGCAATCCAGACGCGTTCTTCCGGGATCTCGGAAATTGGGGGTTTGCCATGTGCGGCCAAGCCATCTTTCCGGATCACCATCGCTATACCCAGCGCGACATCTTGGCGGTCACGCAGGCTGGGAAGCGGGTAGGTGCGAACGCATTTGTGACGACCGAAAAGGATGCGCAGAACCTGGGCGGTCTTACGTTCGAGGGAGCTCCTCTTTACGTCGCGGTGATCGATCTGATTGTGGCTCCAGAAGCTGATTTCAGAAATGTTCTCGATCAAGCGTTTGCAGCCAGCGCGGGAGCGGCGGCATGAAGCTTCTGATACGTGCGACAAACTGGGTCGGGGATGCCATCATGGCGCTGCCGGCGCTTCGAGCGGTGCGCAAGCGTTTTCCTGACGCGGGCATCGCGATCGTGGGACGGCCCTACGTCGCGGATATTTATCGCGATCAGGATATCTGCAATCAACTCATCCCGTACGATCCGAAAGGCTTGCACTCAGGGTTTTTCGGCCGCGAGCGGCTCGCAGCGGAACTTCGAGCACAGAAGTTTGATGTTGCCTTGCTGCTGCAAAATGCGTTCGATGCCGCGTGGCTGGCCTGGCGCGCAAATATTCCCAAACGGATCGGCTACGCGCGCGACGGCCGCAGCTTTCTTCTGACCAGGGCCGTGCCTGTCCCTCGGCACGGGGAAATTCCTGCGCATGAAAAATTTTATTATCTGGAACTCTTGCGCCGCGCCGGCTGGCTGGATTCCGTGCCCGACGAAGCGTTCATTGGCCTGCACGTTCCAGAAGAGAAGCGCTGGAGTGCCGAGGAATTTCTTTGTAAGTCCGGCGTGCGCCGGGGCGCGCTGCGAATTGCCATCGGGGCTGGTGCATCCTATGGATCGGCGAAGTGCTGGCCGCCTTCACGGTTTGCGGGAGTGGTAAATCGGCTGCAATCGGAGTCGGATGCCGACGTCATTCTCTTTGGAACTGCCGCCGAGGCGAGCGTCTCGAGGGCCATCTCCGCCGAAATGCGCCGGCCTCCGATTGATCTCACGGGGAAAACCGCAATTGCCGATCTGCCCGCGCTGCTGTCGCAGTGCCATCTCTTCATCGGCAACGATTCCGGCGCGATGCACGTTGCTTCCGCCGTTGGCCTGCCGATCGTCGCGGTGTTTGGTCCCACCGATCCGTTCGGTACGGCTCCCGTCACGCCGCGCTGCAGCATCGTTCAGCAAAAACCCTACTGCAGCCCGTGTTTTCTCCGCCGCTGTCCGACCGATCACCGGTGCATGACTGCAGTCACGGCCGACATGGTGGAGGCCGCGGCAAAACTCTGGCTGTCCTCGATCCAGGTGCGGCGTGCCTGAGCAATCTCCACTGCGTCCCGCCGTTTTCCTCGATCGCGACGGGACGATCGCCGAAGAAGTAGGCTACTTGAATCACGCCAGCCGTTTTCGTATGTTTTCGTTTGTCGCGGCTGCCATTCACCGGCTCAACGAGGCGGGCTTGCCTGTCATCGTCGTCACCAATCAGTCCGGAGTTGGCCGCGGTTACTTTCCGGAATCGCTCGTGCACACGGTGAACGAATTGATGACGCAACAACTCGCCAAGGCAGGCGCGAAGATCGACGCGATCTATTATTGTCCGCACGCCTCTGCCGAAAACTGCAACTGCCGCAAGCCAAGAACCGGCATGCTGGACCGCGCGGCACTGGAGCACGCGCTCGATTTGCAGCGCTCCTTCGTGGTTGGCGATCGGTATGGTGACGTGGAACTCGCGCGAAATGCGCGTGCGCGAAGCGTCCTCGTGCGCACCGGTTACGGTGAGGGGGAACTCGCCTGGCACGCGGCGAACTGGTCCGTGCAGCCCGACTTTGTCGCGGAAGATCTCACGCAGGCGACAAACTGGATTCTGAGGCAACAAGAATGAAGCGTCCGCGCGCGCAAGAGCAAGCGTCAACGTCCGTCGACCTTCTCGCCCTCGGCGAGTGCGTCGAGCAATTCACAACAAAAACGATCGTTCTCCTCGGCGATTTTGTGGCCGATGAATTTCAATATGGCGAAATCTCGCGCGTCTCGCGTGAAGCGCCGGTCCTGATCCTCAAACATCGCGAAAGTCAGATTGTTCCCGGCGGCGGAGCCAACGCGGCCAACAACCTCGCATCCCTCGGGGCGCGCGTCCTGCCCGTTACGGCTGTTGGCGATGACGCCGCAGGAGATGCACTGATCGCTCATTTCCGCCGCCAACGGGTCGATGTTTCCGGCATTTTCCGCGTGAAAGGCTGGACAACGCCGACCAAAAGCCGCTTTCTCGCCGGTTGGGCGCACACCGTGGGACAACAGGTTCTGCGCGTCGACTACGAACCGAAAGCGCCCCCTCCGGACGACATTCGAAAAAAGCTACATCAGCGGCTTTCCGAAAATCTGCGCAACGCTCACGCGCTCGCTGTTTCCGACTACGGCTTTGGCATAGCGACTCCTGAGCTTGTGCAGCAGGCATCCACAAAGCGCAGGAGTGCGCTTCACGTCACCCTCGACGCGCGATACCATCTGCACCGTTATGCGAAAGCGGGCATCACTGCCGCAACGCCAAACGAGGCCGAGCTTGAGGCGGAACATCACACGGCCATCGGTCAACATACCGGCGAGCTCACGCGCGCAGGCCGCGCGACTCTTTTCGAGATGAAATTACAGTCGCTTCTTGTCACCCGCGGACGGCACGGTGCCGCACTTTTCGAGCCAGGCGATCGCCTCACGCAAATCCCCGTTCACGGCAGCGATCAAGCCGTGGACGTCACCGGCGCCGGCGACACCGTTCTTGCCGCGTATACTCTGGCGCTCGCCTGCGGAGCAACTCCGCTCGAAGCCGCGCATATCTCCAACATCGCCGGCGGCCTGGTGGTCATGAAACGCGGCACTGCTACCATTTCGCGCGATGAGCTTCTCGACGCCATCCGAGGCGAGGCATCCGGAGCCGCCTCTTAAGTCATGCGTGAGGCTGCTTCCAAAATCGTCGCTCGTAATGTGCTGCGAGAGAAGCTCGCGGAACTCAAGCGCCACGGCCGGCGCATCGCTTTTGCCAACGGCTGCTTTGATACGCTGCACGTCGGACATATTCGTTATCTCGAAGGTGCGCGGCGCGAAGCCGATGTTCTTGTTGTCGGTGTGAATGCCGATTCCAGCGTCTGCAATCTGAAAGGGCCCGGCCGTCCCATCCTCGATGAAAATGCCCGCGCTCAACTCGTTGCCGCGCTTCGCTGCGTGGATTACGTCGTGCTCTTCGCCGAACCCAACGTGGAAGCCCTTCTCGAAGAACTGCGCCCGGATGTCCACGCCAAAGGCACTGACTACACGGCCGAGACCGTGCCGGAGCGCGCCGTCGCCGCACGGCTTGGCATCCGTGTGGCCATCGTTGGCGACCCGAAGGATCACTCCACTCGTGAACTTCTAGAGTCCATTCGCAAGGCGCCGCATGCCTGAGCCGCGCTTCCTGGTTGTGCGTCTTGGTTCTCTCGGAGATATCGTCCACACTTTTCCCTCCGTCGCTGCCCTGCGGGAATCGTTTCCAGAAGCTGAAATCGTTTGGCTGACCCATCCCCGCTGGAAAGCGCTGGTCGAGAGCAGTGAACTGGCAACGGATATCTGGGAGACGGAAACGCGCTCCTACCACTCCTTGCGCGAAATCATCGGACGAATCCGCAAACAAAACTTCACCGGTGCGATCGACTATCAAGGGCTGTGGAAGTCAGCGGCGCTGCCGTTCTTCGGCGGCGTCTCGCGCAGGATCGGGTTTTCCTCGCAAACGATTCGCGAGTTCGGAGTCCCGATCCTCTACACCGATCGCGTTCGTTGCACCCAGACCCACATCGCCGATCAGAATGGAGAACTGTCACAGCGCGCTGGCGCTCGCAACGGCGTGGCGCCGGTCGCGCTCTCGGTGCCGTCGATTCAGGAAGTCTTCGTGTTGCAGCTCCTGCGAGGTTTTGCCATTGAACAGTACGTTGTATTAAGCCCGGCTGGAGGCTGGCGCTCGAAATGCTGGCCGCCGGACCGCTACGGCGTGCTGTGCCAAAAAATCCGTGGCACACTCGGCCTGCGTTGCGTTCTAAATTTTGGCCCCGGTGAAGAGGATCTGATCTCTGCGGTCAAAGCGGCCAGTGGGGAAGCTGACCCCATCGCATACAATGGTTCACTCGGCCAACTCATGGCTCTTCTGCGCAATGCGGTCTGCATCGTCGGTGGTGATACGGGGCCGCTGCATCTGGCCGTCGCTCTTGGAACGCCTGCCGTCGCCATTTTTGGTCCGACGGACCCTGCGCGAAATGGTCCCTATCGCATGGGAGACCGCTCGGGCGCCGCTTCTCCCATCGACATCGTTCTGCGCAGTCCGCATTCGTTGACCACGTATAAACGAGGCGGCGAAGCCGCTCCTTCCATTCTGGAAATTGACGTCGACGCAGTTTTCGACGCCGTTCGCCGGCAAGCTGAGATTCGCCGATGAGTGTGGCTGGCAGTTTTTTCGTTCGCTGGCGTGTACGGCTGGGCTATCCGCTCGCGATAGCGGTTCTCTATTTTTCCCGGCCCACACCTCCGAGCATCTTGCTGGGCGCCCTGATGGGCGTCGTTGGTCTGTGGGTGCGCGCGTATGCAGCCGGCTATCTTCACAAGCAGGAAGTCCTCACCGTTACCGGTCCCTACGCTTACACCAGAAATCCGCTCTATCTCGGCAGCGCCATCCTGGCTCTTGGGGCCGGAATTTCCACGCGCTCGTGGAATTCTGCCTTAATCCTTATTGTTTACTTCGCAGTTTTTTATTCCATTGTGATGAGGCGGGAAGCGAAGGAACTTCACCTGCGCCACGGCGCATCTTTCGAAGAGTACGCACGCGCCGTCCCGCTTTTTATTCCGCGCCTGACCGCCGCGAAAATTTCTGGACCCTCGGCCGGTTCCTTCTCCTTCGCCCAGTACAAGAAGAATCATGAATGGCAGGCCGCCGTCGGTTTTTTATTTCTTCTCTTTGTCTTGCTGGTGATCTGGTCCCTCCGCCTGCACTGATGCTGCCGCGTTTGCCGTACCCGGACACGCAACGAAGCAGGTGATCTCCAGCCGGGCGCCATCCGTCAAAACATGCACGGCGCCGTCTCTATCCGTCCTCAATATCCGGACACCCGCATTCTCCAATCGTTCGAGGAGTTCCGGACTGGGATGTCCGTAAGGATTGTCCTCACCAGCGGATATGATTCCCAAACGCGGCTGTACGGCCGCGAGGAATTCCGGCATCGTGGAATTCTTGCTCCCGTGATGGCCGATCTTCAGCACATCGGAATGCATTGCTTCCGCGCCATTCTCCGAAATAATTTCGCGTTCCACCTGTTTTTCGGCATCTCCCGGCAGCAAGATAGTTCGGCCGCCGTAGTGCAACCGCAGAACCAGAGAATCGTTGTTCTTTGCTGAAGGGGCGACCTCTTCAGGAGTGATCTCCGGCCACAAAAAGTCGCCATCGACACCATCCCAGCGAAAGGACTTGCCGCGAAGCTCGTGCTCGATGGGGATTTTTCGTTCGCGCGCCAGTTCTTCCAGTCTCGCGAGGGCCGGTGACGATACTTCACGCCCGATCCAGAGTTTTGCAACGCGAAAATTGTCCAGGATTGCGGGAAGCCCGCCCAGATGATCCTGATGAGCGTGCGTCAGCGCGACTACGTCCAGCTTCTGAAATCCGCGTGACCATAGATACGGCGACACCGCTTCTTCGCCAGGGTCGACGCCGTTGTGTTCTTCGTGCCCGGGAAATCCGCCGAACGCTCCGCCACCATCGATCAACAGAGTTTTTCCACCAGGAGACACCACAAACAGCGAATCGCCTTGGCCTACATCAAGAACCGTCAATTCCAACCTGCCCTTTGTCCACTTCTCTCCAAAGGGATAGATCGCAATCGTCAGCGCGCAGGCGACGAACGCCATGCACAATCCCAAGACAATTGTTCCCCGTAGTGGATGCTTCAACCGCATCTCTACGGCGAGCAGAATGGCGGCTGCAAAAAACAACAGTATCAACCAGAACGGTGGCCCGGGAATCCGGTAACTCCCACGCGGAAAATGCGCGAACCATTGGACAATGTGCAAAAGCAGCGCGGTTAGCCAGCCAAGCGGAGCCGCGAGAAGTTTTCCAGCCGCTGGGAGAATCAACCCACATGCCAAGGTCAGAAAGCCGAGCGGGACGACGACACCCGTCAGCGGAACGGCTGCCAGGTTCACAAGCGGCGCCGACAATGTGATGCGATGAAAATCGCGCGCCATCAACGGCAACATTCCGGCTTGCAGCGCCAGTGTGAGCACCAGCAACTCCCACACGCGAAACGTCAGAGATAATCCGCCAACAAAAGCGTCGCCCGTTGGCTTTCCCAACCGCTGGGGCAGCCGCGACGAGAGCCACTGCGCCAGCGAACGCAGATCGATTCTGAATTGGATGGCGCGCGGCTCGTGAGCGGCGTCCCGCGTTACGTCTCGCCATCCTCGCAGCGCGCGCACATACGGTTGCACCGTCTTGCCCAGCCACGGCAGCGCCAGACCGGCAATGCAGCCGATGGCCAGAAAGGTCAATTGAAAGCTGGAGTCGAGCAAGGCGAGCGGTTTTGCCGCGAGCAGAATCAGAGCCGCCACCGCCGCAGAATTTAGCAGCTCCATTCGGCGAAAGAAAAATCCGCCAAGCACGACAATCGCTGCCATCATGGCTGCGCGCAGCACGGGCGTGCGCTGCTCGACAACGGCCACATAAGCGGAGAGCATAGTGAGCGTGAACAGCATCGCCCACACTCGTGACAGCCGCAGCTTCCGCCCCACCCAGTAGAGTGCGAACGCGAGAGCCCCTACGTGCAAACCTGCCACAACCAGCACGTGAAAAACGCCCGTCTTCTGAAAATCTGCCGCTTCGGCCTGATCCACAAAACTCCGGTCACCAAGAAGCATTGCCCGCAACACGCCGGCAGCCTGCGGAGTGCCCGCAAATAGCTCATCAATCTCGTCGCGCAGTCTCCTTCGTACTCGCGCGAGAACCGTTCCGATGGTTGGGGCTGGCGAGGCGATCCGTTCGATTAGCTCCGGCGCTCTCAGATTGGCCACCAGATCGATGTTTTGTTGCGCCAGATAGGCTCGTCGATCGAACGCACCCTCATCCTTGAAAACTTGCGGCCGCTTTGCTTCGGTCAAGACGGCCACTTCGTCTCCCGCATGAAGCTCAGGCGGCGGCGCTCCCTCCGGATGCGCCGTGAAGCTCAGGCGCAACCCTCCTCGCGCAGGATGCAGCACTTCTTCGAACTCGACGCCGGAAAGCTCGATTTCGTATCCATAACCCCACGGCAGGCGCGTTGGCTCATCGCGAAGGTGGCCGTGCCATCGCAAAGGCGTCTTCAAAGCGAGGCGCCCTTGCTCCACGAGCGAGATCACGTGGTCCCCGTCTCGTGGCTGTTCCGCAATGCAAACTCCCAATAATCCCAGCAATGCCCAGCTAAGGAGGGAAGCCACGGTTGCAAGAAAGAGACGCCCAATTCTTACAAGGATGATTCCAGCCAGGACGAGAACAGCGATGGCTATGAAAGAACAGGAGAGAAGAATATGGGACGCGGCATTTCGGGCAACCGCGGGATGCAAGCCGAGTACGATGCCGCAGGCAAGTGCCGCGGCAATCGTTACGGCCGGCAGTCTCATGGCACTCTTCGCAACCTCACGAGCGTTTCGATGTGAAATGTCTGCGGGAACAGATCGAACAGATGCATTTCCGTGATTTCATAGCGGATGCTTGGCCCGGTGATTTCTTTGGGTTTCCGAGATGAGCCCGTCAATACCGCCAAATCCCGAGCCAGCGTGGATGGATCGCAGGAAAGATACACAATCTCTTTGGCGCCGAGTTCCGCGAGCTTCTCCGCCGCTTCCGCGCCCAGTCCTGCTCTCGGCGGATCCAGGACTACGAAGTCCGGTTTTTCTTCGGTTTTTTTTAAAAATTCCTCCGCATGCTCGTTGTGCGACACGATCGTGACGCCTGCAATCTCCGCATTGGCATAGAGATCCCGCGTCGCGGCAAGATTGGCATCCACGCTCACCACTTTCTGGAACTTCTTTGCCAGCGGCAACGTGAAGAATCCGACTCCCGAATACAGATCCAGCGCCAGCGCACCCTGCGCATTCGCCGTCACCGTCTTCAGCAAATCATCGAACAGGAAGCGGTTCACCTGAAAGAACGAAAGGTGGCTGACCCGGTATTTGTATCCGCCGGCTTCGTGCGTCAAGTAACCTGGCCCAGTCAATTCAAACCGGTTCTTCTTTTGATCCAGCAACAGCAAACTTTCGATCTGGGGCAAAGACTCCCGGAAAACAGAAGCCAGCTCCGCCGCAGGCTTGGGGAATTTCTCAAACGCCACGTTCAACGCAATCCTTTCGTCCGCCGAGTCGGCAAAGGCTTCGATCTCCTGGATACCTTCCGGCAGCCTCCCTGAGCGTGCCATTTCCTGAAGCTGCGCGAAGGTGTGCGCGAGGCGCGGCGAGAGCACGGGACACTCATCGATCGGAACGATCACGGAACTCTCCGGCAGAAAGTATCCGAGCGCCCGGGGCATCCCGCTTCGCACCGCCCGAGAAAGCGTTTCGCGCAAAATATCCTTCTTGAGCCTCAACTGCTCCGTAGCCGGGATGTGCTGGTAGTGGCAGCCGCCGCATTTCTGATAATGAGCGCACTTTGCTTTTTCGCGCTCTTTCGCCGGGGAAGTGACCTCCAGCAGTTCCGCCCAGATCAATTTCTTCTTTCTCGATTTCGTGTTTGCGCGCACCTCTTCCCCGGGAAGAACATAAGGCACGAAAACGGTATTTCCATCGGCGTGCGCCAAGCCGTCACCGCCGTATATGAGCTTCTCAATCGATAATCTTAACTCATCAGCCATAAGTTTTGTCCTGTTTTAAGAAAAATCGCTCTTGTGAACTGGAACTCAAACTGCTCGATCTTGTTTCCGGATACCGGGCCAATTTGCCGGCTCACCCTACGACAAGTAGAAAAGACTCAGGCGCGGGATTCCAAACTCTTCCAACAAGCGTTTCTGCACGTATTGCTTCTCGACCATGGCCAGTTGCTGCGCTTTCATCTTCCTTCTGTACATCGCCAGTTGCCCATCCACTTCGCGCCGGACCTTGAGCATGAGCTCTTCCGGCGCATGACTCGTCAGCAACGCATGTATCTTCTCATCCAGAATCGTCAGCCGCCGCTCTAAATCTTCCAGGTCCAGTGTCCCTGGCGCATCGAGGAGCTGGCCGCTGGACTCCAGTGACTCCGCAATTTCCGTTACCCGGCCGGCGATCTCCGGCTGTTGCGGCAAGCTTCTATCTGCCGCGCGTTTCAAATGCGCCGCATTCTTTGCAAAATACGTTTTCAGTTCGTCTCGCGAAAATGCTTCGCTGGCCGCTGCGCGCGCGGCTTTCGGGGTGCTCCCCGCAGCGGCCTCCTGCTGTTCTTCGGCTGCCTCCAGCACCGCGTCCGTGCAATACGCCAGGTTTTTCAACGGCTTGCCCGCTCCCCGGCGCGACCTCTGATAACTCTCAAACGCTTTGTCGATCCCTTTCAGCGCGGCTTCCAGCGGCACTCCGGCTTTCTGCCAGGCCTCCATGATCGCCCAGTCCAGCGGCGACACCAGCAGATGCGCCCCGCGCTTCTTCCAGAAATATTCTTCGATTTCCGTAAAGTAATTGAAGTAGTTCCAGCCGTCCATTTTATTAGTTGTGCGCCGCTGCACCCGCTAGGGTAGTGCTCTGTTCGGGCCGGATCGCCGCCCGCGGGAATTATCGCTGCGCTTTCTTCGCTGCTGTTGCCGAATGTAGCCCGCGAGGCTCGGCAGCAGCGCTTTTCCCACGCTCGGCCGGCTGATTCTTCTCCCAGATCAGCCGCAGCCCCTTCAGCGTGAGGAATTCATCCGTGTGCTGAATGTGCTTTGACCCTTTTGCGACAAGCTTTGCCTGTCCCCCAGTTGCCACCACCGTGACTTCTTCCCCAAGTTCTTTTTTTATCCGCGCGAGCATCCCGTCCACCATGTCCACCGCGCCGTAGTACAAACCCGCTTGCATGTGCGTGACGGTGTTTGTTCCAATCACTTTTCCCGGGTCCTTGATCTCCACTCGCGGCAATCGCGCCGCGCGCACAAACAGCGCTTCCGAGGAAATCCCCAGTCCCGGCGCAATCACGCCGCCCAAATACTCCCCCTTCGCGGAAATCGCGTCGAATGTGATCGCCGTTCCAAAATCCACCACGATGCACGGCCCGCCATACTCATGAAACGCTGCCACGCCGTTCACGATGCGGTCCGCACCGACCTCCGACGGATTATCGACCAGAACGGCCATTCCCGTCTTCACACCGAGTTCAACGAACAGCGCTTTCTGTCCAAAATAAACTCGCGACATTTCCTCAAACGCCGAATTGACCGGCGGCACCACCGAGCTGATGATCACGCCGGTGATGCCGTTCTGGTCCAATCCAGCCAGCGCGAACAAATTCCGAGTGAGTACGCCGTACTCATCCACCGTGCGTTCACGCGCCGTCGTCAATCGCCAATTCGCGATCAGTTCTTCGCCGCGAAAAACGCCCAGCACCGAGTTGGTGTTCCCCACGTCAATGGTCAGCAGCATCTAGCGTGCCTCCGTGACGTCGCCCGAAATCACCGCAGTGACTCGTCCGTCTTCTCGCTCCACTTGCAGCAATCCCTCCGGTCCGAGTCCCGCGGTCGTTCCGACATAGCTTTCGCTTCCGTTTGTTACGCGCACGCGCTTGCCTTTCGCATAACTCGATACCGATTCGAAGCGCGCAACAACGCTGGCCACGCCTTCCCGCAGGAAACGATTGTAATCGCTCTCGAATTCGCGCAGCAACCGCACCAGCAGCTCCATGCGGGATTGCGGCTTGCCCGTTTCCGCGCGCAGCGAAGTCGCTCTGTTGGCAAGCTCACCGGGAAACTTCTCCTGATTCACGTTCAGCCCGATCCCTACAATCACGAACCGCACTTGACCCGGTTCGGCGTGCATCTCCGTCAGGATCCCGCCCACCTTTTTTCCCTGAATAAGAAGGTCGTTCGGCCACTTCAAGTCTACTGCCAACCCCGTCAGGGCCTGCACCGCGGAATGCGCGGAGAGTCCTGCCATCATGGTTAGCAGCGGAGCCTGTACCGGAGCCAGTTTTGGCCGAAGAAGCAAAGTCACGTAAATGCCCGCCGCGCGTTCGGAATGCCATTTGCGTCCCGCCCGGCCGCGTCCTGCGGTCTGCTCTTCCGCCAGCACGACGGCGCCCTCTGGCTCGCCCGCATGTCCCAATTCCAGTGCTACGCGATTCGTCGAATCCGTCTTGAAGAAATGAAAGATGCGTTTCCCGAAAAGGCTGCCCTTCAGCCGTTGCTTCAATATGTCCGGAGTCAGGATATCGGGAACTTGCTCCAGGAAGTATCCGGCGCCTGGTTGGCTTTTTACTTTCACGCCCAATTCGCGCAATCGTTCCACCCACTGCCACACCATGGACCGCGAGACGCCAACCTCTTTCGCGATTCGCGCGCCGCTGATCACGATGGTGGCATTTTCCGCCAGCAGCGTAAGCAACCCTGCAAGCCGCCGGTCGGTTGTGCCCGGTAAGGATTCTTGAGTCATCGGGATCTCGTCGCGTCCCTTCGCGCCGCCTAAGCTTACGTTTCCTCGATGTTGTCCACAAGCAGACTGAGGTTGGTGGCCGGCGCCGAGTGCGTGAGCATCCCCGAAGAAAGAAAGTCGGCGCCGGTCTCCGCGTAAGCGCGCACATTGTCGAGCGTGATCCCTCCGGAGATTTCGATCACGCATTCCGCGCGGAGCCCGCGCGCGATCTTCACGCATTCCGCCGCGCGTTCCGGCGTCATGTTGTCCAGCAGCACCGCCTCCGCCCCGGCTCCGAGTGCTTCAAGCAATTCCTTTTGATCGCGAACCTCGATCTGCACCGGCAACGGTCCCGGGCCGACGACCTCCGGGTCAAGCCCGGCCGCATCGTAGGCGCTCGCTGCCCTCGGCGGTGGCACCTTCGGTGACGCATAAGTATGCGCTTTGTCCAGCGCCTCCTTGATTCCTCCGGCCAGCGCGATGTGATTCTCTTTCAAGAGTATCGCGTCATAGAGTCCGAAGCGGTGGTTGGCGCCGCCGCCCGTCTTCACTGCGTATTTTTCCAGTGCACGCAAACCAGGCGTCGTTTTCCTCGTGTCCCGAATACGGGTTCTCGTGCCTGCCAGTTGTTCCACGAAGCGCCGCGTCAGCGTGGCAATTCCGCAAAGATGCGCCAGAAAATTCAGCGTGGTTCGCTCGCCGGTAAGGATCGCGCGGGCGTTTCCCTTGATCTGCACGATCTCCGCGCCGGGTTCTACAAACGACCCATCGTTGTGCGGGCAGGTGACTCGGATCTCCGGATCCAGTGAACGGAATATCTTTTCGGCGAGCGGCAAGCCCGCGCAAACGAGTGTCTGCCTGGCGAGGATGTGAGCCCAGGCCGTCGCACGAGTTGGCACCACCGCCGCGGTCGTCGCGTCTCCCGCGCCGACATCCTCCTCCAGCGCACGCCGTACAAGGTCAGCAATGAAGGGAGAATTCCAATCCATAAGACCCCGAAAAACTAGGAATCCTTTTCGATCTGCGCCAGGCGATCCTGCAATTTGCGAACTTCGATGCGCTGCTCGGCGAGCGTAGCTTCCAGCCCTTTGATGATTTTTTCCGGCGCGCGGCTCCGAAAGGTCTCATCCCCGAGCTGTCGTTCCTTCGACGCGATGGCTTTCTGCAAACCCTCGCTCTCTTTCTTCAGTCGCGTCTTCTCCGCCGCCACATCCACCGTGTCGGAGTACGCGATGCGCACGTCAAACGTAGCCGTGGAGCGCAGCGCCCCGCTTTCCGCCTCGAACTGCTGGCGCGGAACAATGCGAAGTTCCGACAAGACCGCGAACCTCTCAATCGCCCCGCGATTCGCCTGAACCAGTCCACCCGTACCCGCATCGCTCGTGGTGAAGTCCGCCGTCACTTTCTTCTTGGGCTCCAGCTTCAGTTCCGCGCGAATGTTGCGCAGCGCCGTGACCACTTCCTGGATCGCTTCAACTTCCCCCGTCGCTTTTGCGTTCTTCCAATGGTCTTGCGCTTCCGGGAATTGATCCAACGCGATCGATTTTGCTCCTGCCTTTTGCGGCAACTGGTGCCAGAGCTCTTCGGTCAAAAAGGGCATGAAAGGGTGCAGCAGCCGCAAAGCCGCATCGAACGCTGCGAACAAATTCTTCCACGCCACGGTCGCCCGCTCACGGTCTGCGTCTTGCAGTTCCGGCTTCACCCACTCGATATACCAGTCGCAGAAGTCGCCCCAGAAAAACTGATACACGCCTTGAGCAGCCTCGTGAAAACGGTAATTCGCCAGCGCTTCATTCACCAATTCCACGGTTGCTGCCAGGCGCGCAAACATCCACGCATCCAACAGCGGAACGCTGCCACGATAAGCATACGGCGCCTTCGCGCGCACCTCCGGCGCCGCCAGTTCTTCCAATTTCGTCCCACTCTCTTCAAACTTGTCCAAATTCACGAACAAAAACCGCGCCGCATTCCAGATTTTGTTCGCGAAATTCCGCGCGCTTGTCAGCTTGTCCTCGGACAGCGCGATATCCGTCCCAGGCGCGGCCATCGACGCCAGGCAGAATCGCATCGCATCCGTTCCGTACTGCTGATTCAGTGCCACCGGATCGAGCCCCGTCCCTTTGGACTTGGACATCTTCTCGCCGCTCCCGGTACGCACCAGCGAGTGCAGATAAACGGCGCTGAAAGGAACTTTCCCCGTAAAGTGAATTCCCATCATGATCATCCGCGCCACCCAGAAAAACAGGATGTCATATCCGGTGATCAGCAGGCTCGTCGGGTAATACTTCTTGAAATCCGGCGTGTTCTCCGGCCACCCGAGCGTGGAAAACGGCCACAGCCCCGAGCTGAACCACGTGTCCAGAACGTCAGAATCCTGCTCGAGATTCGACGATCCGCACGTCGCGCACTTCGCCGGCGTCTCTCGCGCCACCGTGACGTGCTTGTTCTCCTTGCAGTACCACGCCGGAATCCGGTGCCCCCACCAAAGTTGCCGCGACAGCGTCCAGTCGCGGATGTTTCTCATCCAGTTGAAGTATTCCTCGCGCCGGTTATCCGGCACGATTTGAATCTCGCCGCGTTCCACGGCCGCAATCGCCGGCTCCGCCAGCGGCTTCATCTTGCAGAACCATTGCGTCGAAGCCCGCGGCTCGACAATGGTCTTGCTCCGTTCGCACAGTCCAATCGCGTTCGTGTGCTCGGTAACTTTTTCCAAAAGGCCCAGCGCCTTCAAATCCTCAACAATCTCTTTCCGCGCTATGAAGCGGTCCATGCCCGCGTACGCGCCCGCCGCCCCGTTCATTTTGCCGTCGTCAGTCATCACATCGATTTCCGCCAATTTGTGACGCCGCCCCACTTCGAAATCGTTTGGGTCATGCGCCGGGGTAATTTTCACCGCACCCGTCCCAAACTCGCGATCTACCATCGCGTCCGCGATGATCGGAATCTCCCGGTTCATCAGCGGCAGCAGCGCTTTTTTGCCAACGAGGTGCACGTAACGTTCGTCTTCCGGATTTACCGCCACGGCCGTGTCGCCGAGCATCGTTTCCGGCCGCGTCGTTGCCACCACGAGGAACTCCTGCGTTCCCTCCACTGGATACTTGATATGCCACAAGTGTCCCTGCCGCTCCTCGTGCACCACTTCCAGGTCGCTCAGCACCGTCAGGCACACGGGACACCAGTTCAGCAACCGGTTCTCCCTGTAGATCAGCCCCTCTTCGTAAAGCCGCACAAAGGCTTCCCGCACCACGGGCGACAGTTCCGGTGACAATGTGAATTTTTCGCGCGACCAATCGCAGCTATCCCCAATCTGCCGCATCTGCCGCTGGATCGTCCCGCCGCTCTCTTCTTTCCATTTCCAGACGCGCTTCTCGAATTCTTCTCGCCCCAGCGCTCGGTAATTGATGCCTTGCTCCGCGAGCTGCCTCACCACCACCCGCTGCGTCGAAATGCCCGCGTGGTCCGTTCCCGGCAAATAGAGCGTGTTGTATCCCCGCATCCGGTGCCAGCGCGTGAGGATGTCGATCTCCGTGTGGTCCAGCATGTGTCCGATGTGCAGCGAACCCGTCACGTTCGGCGGCGGAATGACGATCGAAAACACCGGCCCGGGCCCATTCGCATCCGCCTTGAACAGTGCTTCCTTTACCCAGAAGTCTGCCCATCGCGGTTCGATCTGCTGCGGTTCGTACGCCTTTGCTATCTCGCGAGCCATCCGGTGCGCTTCTCCTGTGTAGGGGCGCGCTTTAGCGCGCCCTTCTCAGCCAGTTCGATTTCCTTGTAGTAGCGGGCCTTGGCCCGCCCGTTCTCGACGTATTTAAGTCTTTCAGAGCAATCTTCGACTATACGGAGGGAACCGCGGCTGCGTCAATTCGGCCGGGCGCATCTCTACGAACAAGCATTCCATTTTGATGAGTGCAAAGTGTGGATGGATCTCCGAAGCGACAGGGCAGGGAATTAAGACTTCTTCGAATTCAGCTCTTCCTTGACCATCGCTTCCACAACGGGTTTCAGAATCTCGCGCGTAACCGCCTGCAGAACCTCCGGACTCATCCTCGCGAGCACTTTGGCAACAAGGTCGTCCATGCTCGGGGTCGGCGCAGGCGCGGGCGCAGGTGCAGGTGTCTCAAGGACTTCCTCAGCCAAATAGAAGCTTGTTCCGTCGGAGGTTTGTAGCTCCGCGGCATGCGTCGCGTCTTCGGCGACGTGAGCGGCTTCCTCGCGGATAGCCTCTACGGCGGCCGCAGGCAAGGCGGCTTCTTCGATCACCTGCTGAGTCGTTTCGCTGGCGGCCTCAGTCGCTTTTTCCGTTCCGTTGCTTGACGCCGGAGGACCGGCCACCGGTACGGCAGCATCCCACGCCGAAGCCAGCCGGTTCGCCTTCTCCATCTCAGCGTTCCAGGGGTTTGATGGAACAGAAAACCACGGCTCCTTGGATGTTTTCGTCTGTGGCTCGGCTTGCGACGCTTCGGTTGCGCTGGCAACCGCCGCTTCCGCGGACGTTTGCTCGCGGTCTTTCACGCGCGCTACTTCTTCCAACGCAGTGGCTGTCTCCGTCGAACTCTTTTCCTGTGAAGTAGGCAAACTCGCTGCTGCCCACGCGTCGGCCGAAAATGGCGCACTCGAGAGCGTTCCCGTAAGCGTTGTTGCTTCCGCGATGGTTGCCGGGGCAGGGGGCGTTTCTGTTACAAGGTTGCTCACTGCGGGCGCCGTTTCAACCAGTTCGGGTTTTTCCTCTGCCGGCTCCCACGACTCTACCTGAGTCTTCCTTGCGAGAATCTGCTCGAAACCACCGGAACGCCAATCCTTTGCGCCGCTGGTGGATCCGGCATCTGCATAACTCTCCGATGCTGCAGGCCGCCACGGCGCTGCCGGTTTTTCCTCTTCCGCTTCCTCTTCCGTCTCCTCAAAATCCGGATCGCGCCAATCCCGCTCCGGCACCAATTCGGGATGCGCCGGCGGCAGAAAACCGATATCGGCGTCCTTCTCATCCGCGGGTGTTTCCAGGAGGCTCCCAAAAGCAACCGTCTGCGAACCGCTGTCAATCCGCACAGGCTCGGGACGCGCCGGTACTTCATCCACAAAACTTTCCTGATCCAAAGCCGCAATAGCCGGTTCGCGGAAAGTCGTCTGCCCCGGGACGCTGGCTAGCGTTGGCACTGACGCACCACTCGGCGTGAGGAGGTCTGAGGCCTTCAAAGCCTCTGGTTCTGGAGTTTTCGCGGCGCTCGCGTTCCCGTGAGCCACTCCCGCGCGTTGCAGCGCGGACTTCACCATCGATATCAGGGGATCCGGTGGAACAAACGGCTTCTTCAGTACGCCATCTGCTCCGACTCGCTGCGCTTCTTGCTCATCCAGTGGATCGAACGCGCCCACCAGCAGTATCACCGGGATATGCGCTAACGAGGGGTCAGACTTCACATACTGGCAAACTTCATACCCGTTCCGGACCGGCATGAATACGTCGGCAAGCACCAGGTCGGGGCGAATATCGGAAATCTTCCGCACCGCCGCTTCGCCATTGCCAACGGCAACGACGTCGATACCCTGATCCTTCAGGGCGAGCCCCACCATCTTCTGGATGTTGCTGTTGTCGTCCGCAACCAGAATCTTGGCCACCAAACGTCCTCCGACGATACTCTACCTGCGTGTGCCGCGCTCAGCGTGCGGCCATGCCGAATGACCTGCTCCAGAGTATTGGAGCACCCGTTGAAGTGCGCGTCAATCTCAACAGGGCATGTGTGTGTCGGAAGTGAATACTACGGTCTTGGCCGCTCCCGACTGCCCATTGGACCTAAAAAGTACACGGGATACGGCCCCGTCTGGCCGTACCCCGTGGTGGTTCTCCTGATCTTCGCCCTGCCGCAAAAACTTACCAGGGGACGATTTTTCTTAGGCCCTTCTTTTTCTTGCTGGTTGACTCTTTCTTGCTGTCCCCGTTGGTTCCATTTTGCGTTCCGTCTTGCGCCGTCGAGGCATCCGTCTTGGCTGCATCACTAGCCTGACCCGCAGCGGCTGGCGTTGCATCGGACTTGGGCGCGGCATCAGCAGTTCCCGCTGCCGTCGTCGTACCACCCGCGGAATTCTCCGCCGCCGGTGGCGCGTTTGGATCCGGTTGCGCCGCAGAATTCGTTTCGCTTCCCTCTGCCGCTGGAGCCACACTTTCCGCCCCGCCCGTTGTCCCGCTGGCGCCTCCCGGCGTTATCGTGGCCACGATTCCCGTTCCAGCGCCGCCGAGTCGCGATTGGTTCCCGCCAGTCAAAACACTAATTCCCGCTTCGCCTTCTGACTCCGGAGTCATCGTCGGCTTTCCGTTTGTGGCCGCCGCCCGCAACTCCTGTCCCGGGCCGGTATGAATCAGTGCCAGCGGTTTCATGATGAACGCTTCACGCGGCCGCGGCGCATTCTGTTCCGCCGTCATCCAGGCCACGGCCTGTGGATCGGCTTGCGGCACCGGCGCTCCGAGTGCCTTCAACCGGCTCTTTGCATTCGGAACCAGCGGCGACAGTGGATAATTGCGGACGATCCGAGCGTAATATGGAACGGCAATCTCTTTTTTTTCGGTAGATTGCCATATGTTCCCGAGCATCCACAGAGCCTGGTCGGACTTGCTGTAAAGGGGGTAGCGGTTTACGATCGATCTCAGCCTCGATTCCGCGGCCTTCTTGTCTTCCTTCACGAAATAGTAGTAACCAATGCGGAAGTCGCCTTCCGCCAGCAGTTCCTGCACTTCGCGCAGACGTTGTTCCGCCTTCGGCGCCAGTGGATCATTCGGGTATTTTGACAGGAACGTTTGGAATTCATCCTCAGCCGCGCGGACGTGCGTGCGGTCGCGGTCCGGCTTCTCCATCTGCTTGTAGTGCGTCATCGCCACCTGCAACTGCGCGTAGGCCGCTTCAGGCAACATGGGGAAGAAAATGTCGAAATCCTTGTACGCCTGGACAGCCTGCGTCAGATTCGCCGTTCCGCCCTCTCTATAGAACGAATCGGCGATGGCCAGCTTGGCCTTGGCAAGATATTCGCTGTCCGGATAGGTGTTGATGAGCGTCTGCAGGTTTAGCCGGCCCACCTCATGCCGCCCGTGCTTGACGTCGACCATCGCCTTGTCATACAGAATCTTGTCGGGCTCCGCGGTATTCTCCGCGCTCGTCGATTTATTGACCCTTTTCTTTTTATGGAAGATTTGAGCATCGCACTGCGTGGCGCTCAGCAGAAACAGTCCGGTCATCACCAATAGAGTCAACCGCTTTGCGGTTGCCAGGAAGGTCGACCGTCTTACGGTTGCCAGGAAGGTCGACCGTCTTACGGTTGCCAGGAAGGTCGACCGTCTTACGGTCGCCAGGAAGGAAGTACGACGCAAACTTCACCTCTCTCTCGAATCTGTGATTCCCCGCCGCGGTCTGCCGAAGCCTTGGGCGCTTCCTGACCCCACGGTTTGGAACGGCTGATTATAACCTGAACGAAAGGCCAGGCCGAACAACTACTTTGTCCCTCCGGCCAGCTCCCATCCACACACCCCCTCTTTGTGATGCCGCCTCGCTGCACAAAGGTTTGCCTTCGACCTCTTGCCACCCTTTGATGCGCGGCTTGGACCACTGAAGCTCCCTCGATTTCCCCTGCACAAGGAGTATGGAATATTTTCGGCATTCCGGTGGTATTGGACGAATGGCAGGGTGTAAGCTCCTGCTGCCACTCGTATCCCAGTTCAGATGGGGGATTCTCAATGAAACACACGATCGCTCTCGGGCTCCTGGTTGCGGCTGCACTCGCGGCAGCTCCCGCTGCTCCACAAGCCGAGAAGTCACAAGTCGCCAAGCTTACACTCAAGGCCGGCGACACGGCCCCTGATTTCACCCTTCTCAGCGACCAGTGGAAAACCGTGAAGCTCAGCGACTACCGCGCCAAGAAAAACGTCTTTCTCGCCGTCTACGTCCTGGCCTTCACCGGTGGTTGAACGAAACAACTTCAGGCGGTCCAGGCTGGAATCGCCTCCGGTAAGATTGACACCTCGGATACGGAAGTTTTCGGTGTGAGTTTGGATAGTCCCGCTGCCAACGCCGCGTTCGCCAAGCAAATCGGCATCACCTTCCCGCTCCTCAGCGACATGAACCGCAAGATGCTCAAGACCTACGGCATCCTGAAAGGTTATGACGTCCAAAACGAGACCTATGAGTGGGCTCTGCGCGCCAACATCGTCGTCGACAAGCAGGGCATCATCCAATTTGTCGAAGAGGGCGATAGCGCCGTCGATCCCAACACCGCGCTCACGATGTGCACCACCCTGCACAAAAAGGACGCCGCGAAGTAACTCGCAGCGTCATCGTGCTGCGCGCGGGTGGGCTGAGAGACACACTCAAGAGGAAGTGCAGGGAACCATTCTCATCGCCGGCACTCGTAGCGCCGGCATCCTTGCCGGCAGCAGGGCGATCCGATGTTGATCTTTCAATTCGCGACGGTAAGCTCGATCGTGGAGGAAGCCGCTATCCTCGTTCCGCTCATCGGCGACTGGTCAATCACCGCGCCGTGCGGCCATTGCGGTGCCGTCACATAATTGACCTTGCGGCGCATCTGCGCCACGTCCAGCCGGTGCTGCGCGTCCATCTCATTCAACCCGGTCAGGTGCGGCATCACGTAGGCGGTCTCATGTGGCCCTTGTGAAACCAGCACGTCCACCCGTGGCGTCGCCGACCCCGCCCCCGGCTTCGGATTCTGGATCACCACCGCATCCACAGGCTGATCCTGCATCGTTATCGCGGATACTTCGCCAACTTGCAGCCCCCCGCGCAGAAGTTCGATTCGCGAAGCGCGCAGCGAATTGCCTTCCAGCAGCGGAATCTGCAATTGCCGTTGCCCCAGGCTCAGCACCACGTGCGCCTGCTGCGACACTTTCATCAGCAACCCCGACGTCGGCGTCTGCCGCACCACCACGTTAATGGGCTGGTCGCTGTAAATCCGGTCCGCCACGCGCAGCACCAGCCCGCGCGACTGCAACATTTGGCTCGCTTCGGAAACATTTTTGCCCACAATATTGGGCATGGTCACTTCTCGCCCGTGAATCGCAATGCGCATCGCCGTGATCGCGCTCAGAAACGCCGCCGACGCCAGTATGAACACCAGCAGCGTCATCCGGCCCAGCCATTCCAGTCTCTCTCTAAGAGTCATACGCTAAAGTCTCGATTCTCTGCATCAATTCGTCAACGGTTTCTTGCGCCGGAATCACCCGCGTGTCGCGCCGCATCTCCACGCTCGCAGCCGCAGCCGTGATGCGCCCGTTTTTAGCAAGCTGCCAGCCATTAATCGCGTTTTACAGTTGATTGTGTCATTCGACGCCAATCAATTGAATTTTGAAAGTGCCATTTCCGGCAGCACCCGTATCAGACTCTCTATTGAGGTTCTCCGGTTCTCACTGTTCGGAAGTGGGCCACTTTCCGAGTTGCCGACCATCCGGAAGTTATCGGGTCGTGGTTCGACTCGAAATGCCGAGTAAGGCCGCTTCTACGGGTAGCGCGTTACACGCCAAGTGAGCGGCGCTCATTTGACGTGGAGCCGACTTCTCGTTCCCAATCTGCCTTGAGCGCTGCACGTCAGCTCGAAGTTACCGGCGCGAAGCAGATTCGAGACGGCAATCGCGCCGTCCTCGCGTTTGCCGTCTGTGATTCGCTTGATTTTCGCGAACAATCGAGGTATACATCTACCCCCCCGCGCAAGAAAGAGGTTCCTCATGGCCCGTTCGCACACCTTGATTTTCGTATTGCTGCTCGTGGTGATGCTCTTGGCACCCGATGCCTCGGTCGCGGCGCCAGACTCCTACGCTAAAAGCAACCACGGAATTCCAAACATACAAGCAAGTTCAGCGGCGGTTGGCGGCGCTAATGACAGCAACGGCGGCTGCGTCTTCGACGCCCCTTACAACAACCATCGCGGCGAATCGTGGATCGCGGTCGATCCATCGAACCCGGCTCACCTGGTGGGCGCGTCCAAATTCTTTTTTGACCCGCTGTTCTACTTGTTTCATCTAGGGTCGTACGCATCGTTTGACGGTGGCAGCAGTTGGAGCAACGAAGTGATTCCCGGGTTCGATTGTCAATCCGCGCCGGCGGCTAGCTGGGTCAATAATACGGACCCCATTTTGGCCTTTGATGCGAACGGCATTGTGTATGGGACGATGCTGCCCTACAGCTTCAAATATAACCCGGCGGGGAATCAGGTCTGGGGCGTGGTCCCAAACAGCGCCATTTCGGTTGTCAAATCGACGGACGGAGGCATTACCTGGAACATGGGGAACAAGGGGAAGCCGCTGGCAATCTATAACTCCAGCGGGCTCGGGCGGACCGCCGACAAGCAATGGATGACCGCGGACTCAAATCCAAACAGTCCCTTTGCTGGGAATGTATATGTCGGGTTTACGCTGTTCGCCGGATTCAGCTCCGAACTCTGGTTCTCGCGCTCCGTTGATCACGGGGAGCACTTTTCGACGCCGGCGCGGATCTCCTTCGCCAATAACGATGGGCCCTTTAACACGTACATTTTCCTGGGCACCGGCCCTGACGGCGCACTCTACATCAGCTATGGGAGCTTTCCTTCGCACCTTTCGCCGGAGTCTGACGTCTGGCTGCTGAAGTCCACCGACGGCGGCCAAACCTTCACCGGCCCGACATTGGCGGCGCAGTTTCGCTTCGTCACCGCTGCTGCGCTTCCCAACACAACTTTTCGCGACGGCATTTCCTACAACATGGCTGTCAACCCGGCCAATGGCCATGTGTTGTTGGCGCTCGAGGTCCAGGGCGACAACGGGATTGACGTGCAACTGACCGAATCGACTGACGGGGGCCAGACCTTTTCGGCACCGATTTTTGTCAACGATGCCGCTACGGTCCACGACGGCACCGACCAGTTCCAGCCCACCGTTGCCGCTGGTCCGAATGGCACGGTCGCAGTGGCGTTTTACGACCGGCGGCTGCCTTGTCCCACCGGCGACGCCAACATTCTTCCCCAAGACCAGGGCCGAACGAATTTCTGTATTAACACCTCGGTCCAATTCTTCAGCGATGGCGATGGAGGTCTTCAGCGCCTGGGCTCGAACACCCGGGTGACCCAGGCCACATGGGATCCTCAGAACCCAGGGACAACAACCGGGCAGCTTGCTCATCCCGGCGGTCCGAATGGTTCCCTTACTTTCATTGGGGACTATTTTGGACTGGCCCTCAGTAAGCAGAACGCGTACCTCTTGTTTCTTTCCAACTTCAACCTGGGGAAGAATCCAACGAACGACGAGCAGCAGTTTTTGGGAATTGTTCCCATTCCATCGAAATAAAAGGGGCTTCAGATGTCGCTCTAATTTTGATAGTCACAACTGCACCGCAGCGTGCCAGTGGGAGGAAGTCCGATGAGTAAGGCTCTCGCAAGTTTCTCAGCACCGCTTCTGCTCGGAACCTGTCTCGGGTTCTTATCGGCGTCTTCTGCTCAGGCACAAGCCGGACAAGCCAATCCGACTGTAATCCGCGAGGTGAAGCACGATGTTTCGCCTCCGCTGCGGAGTCTGGGGCCATCGTTCCAAGCGAGTGCCGCCGCGGACCGGCAGGCACTCGTGGCGCGGCCAACCGGACCGGCACGCACCAACTCTCAACCCGACCCGTTCGCTCAGCAGGTCACGGCTCCGCTGTCGGGCGTGAGCACAATTCTGAACTTTGACGGACAGAGCGCAAACGACAATCGCAATCTGCTTGGCTTCGCTTTTGTGCCCCCCGACACGAACGGCGCCGTTGGAGCAACGCAATTCGTGCAGATCGTCAACGTCACCTACGCGGTGTATGACAAGAAGACGGGCGCGCTGGTACTGGGGCCGGCGCTCATTCACACCGTCTGGTCGGGTTTCGGCGGGCCGTGCGAAGAAGCTGGCGACGGCGGCGACCCGGTCGTGCTCTACGATCAGTTGGCCGGCCGGTGGCTCGTAAGCCAATTACAGTTCAACAGCACCTTCACCAGCTTCCAGCAATGCATTGCCGTCTCCACCACCTCGGATGCCACCGGCAGTTACAACCGGTACGAATTCGATTTTGGAGCTAACCTCCCCGACTATCCCAAATTCGGAGTTTGGCCGGACGCCTACTACTACACGGCAAACATATTCGGCCCGAGGAGTTTCCTGGGGGCGCAAGCCTGCGCCTTCGATCGCTCCGCTATGCTGGCCGGCAGTTCCGCCAGCATGATCTGCTTCCAGAACGCGCCGAGCATCGCCAGCCTGTTGCCCTCTGATCTCGATGGGAGCGTGCTGCCTCCGGCCGGCCAACCCAACTTCTTTGTCGATATCGCCGACTCCAGCGATCTCAACATCTTCCAATTCCATGTGGATTTTGCGAATCCAGCCAACTCCACATTCACGGGGCCAGTCCTGATCCCGGTGGCGCCCTTCACGGAGATCTGCGCCCGGGCCATCACTCTGGCGTGCATCCCCGAGCCGCCTCCAGGAGAAAAAGTCGACGGGCTTGGTGATCGCCTGATGTTCCGCTTGGCCTACCGCAATTTCAGCGACCACGAATCCTTAGTGGTCAATCACACCATCAAGGGCGGCGAACTGGCGGGTGTCCGGTGGTATGAAATTCGCAGTCCGGGGTCGTCACCGTCCG
>WNFD01001092.1_pt1 | contig 45056 bp, 40 predicted proteins | sample 5400491 | NCBI WGS metagenome assembly WNFD01 (sample SAMN13153343, study PRJNA577476) | soil metagenome | isolation source: 120 cm saprolite under Douglas fir tree site 2 hole 2 replicate 2 | place: USA:California | collected 2015-04-18
CGCACACGGATGTCCACCTCGAGGAACCCCCATTTCTTGTTCTTGCTGACCCTCACACTCATCGTCGTTCGCCTTTCTCCGGCGACGACGCACGCCTGGCGCGACACTCTAGCAGGTCGGCCGTCCGCCAGATCAGACGGCGACCTGGGCCGATGGGACGCGGCAACTGCCCGCGAGCATGCATCGCGTAGATGCCGCCTCGGGTGGTCTTGAGGAGCCGAGCGGCATCGTCGACCCCCGAGGTGGGCTCGTTGCCGGTCGAAGAAGCCGTCAGGCGTTTCAGCAGGTCGCCGACAGTGGCGGCGAGACGCTCCACCGATTCTGACCCCGCTGTGCGCCTGCGATCCGAGCGCCTACGGTCTGGCTCGTCCATCTCGGGATCCCTCCTTCGCCAAGTAGTGTGACGTTTGTATGTACAGTTAGCATTCACTCGACTGGACGTCAAACGCGGTAGAGGGCTTGCCGACCGCACACTGCCTATGGGGTTCAGCCGTCCAAGGGCACTTGAAGCTGCGAGTCCTTTGGTCCCGAACGGGCAGCCGCGGAAATCCACGGCCTGTCTTCGGCTGGCACCGCACCACCACCGCCAGAAATCACAGGCGCCGCGGAGCCGGCCGATTCGGATGGCGCAGACAGCGGATACGTCGAGACGCCGTTTGGTGCGCCGGGGGTGCGCGGGGTGCCCGCGGATCCCGGTCCGCACGAGCGGCTTCTGACCGTTCGCGAGGTCGCGGCCCGTCTTGGCGTCTGCTCGGCCTGGTCTACAGCTCGTGCCAGCGGAATGAGCTCGTGGTGATCCGCATCGGCGGCGCGCTTCGGTTCCGACGCGAGGCGGCCGAGTCGTTCGTCGCCCGGCGATGAGCGAACTACCGCCCGGTGCACCACGGGGGCGCGTACGTTCCGCACGCGCGCAGGGGCCAAGCGCCGCCGGCCCGTGTTTGGGCGATGCTCCCGAAGGGCCGCCGAACGTTCTACTCGACCGTCAACGGCGGTCGACAGTCCCTCTAGTCGGAGTCCTTCGGGAGCCACTCTAAGGGCAGCTCTTCTATCTCGTCACCGTCAACGGCCAAAAGATGAAGGTTTTCGGTTCTACGTTCGGGGACGATGAACAGGGTCACGTCTGCGATCGCCTTTACCTCTATCTTACTTGGATCGACGTTCCACTTCCCTTCTCCGTAGGTTCGATTCAGCCAGTCCTCAACGAGAGGGAATTGTAGTTTGGCGCCGAGGACGCGCGCTTTGAGGCGACCAAGAACCGGCGCAATTTTGTTGCGGAGCTTCCGGTACATCTCCGGCGTGTCGAGAAGAAGCTTCGTAGCCCCAATGCCCTTGAGAGCGACCGGAGCGAAATGAATGACTACTTCGATGAACTTGTGTGCCTCCGCACCAAGGCTCTCAGCGAGGTACTCGCGTTCGCTCTCCGTGATTTCGAACCCGATTGTTCGCACGGAGTCTGCCAGTTGGTGTGCTTCCGCTCGCGATGCGAGCGGGAAGTGCAGCTCTGCCAACTTGTCATCGTCATCTGAAAGGGTTTTCCAGGGCCGGCGATCGCCTTGGAGAATCGCGCGTACCACATCCTTGGACTCGCGTAGCATGTTTGGATCGTCGCGCCGCGTGCGAGGATCGTCAATCCCCATCGGCGGCACTCGAACCGCGGCGACTCGCGGATGTTCCGCGCGCAGACGTACCACAACCACGAGCGACACGCGCAGCGACCGCCAGCGGATACGGGGGGGAGTTGCTCGCGTTGCGTTTCGATCGGGTCAGGGCGAACATCCTTCGGATGAGCGAACTCATACAGGCCAGCGCAACCCTCGTCTGGGATGCCGCAAAAGGTTACGTCATCGAGAAGGCGCTCGCGCCCGGTCTCGATTCAATCTGGGCTCACGCGAAGCGCATCCTGTTCCCTCGCTGGGACGCCGCGTTCAGCGAGGTCCAGCGCAACATCGCCGATGCCTTCGAGAGCGCGCGGGAGGGAGACGCCCAGTTCATCGATCGCCTACGCCGTTCGTTCGATACTGGCGAGGCCGACGCGCTGGTCACGCGTCTGCTTCGCGACGCCGCGCAAGCGACGACTGACGAACGCATGCTCATGCTCGCTGCCGCCGCAGCCGGCCTGTTGACGCCGGCTCTCGACTCGGAGATGCGGTCTCGTGTCGCGCGTGTCCTCGAGCAACTGGAGCCGAGTGACGTCATAGGCCTTCGGGAGGCGAGCGCGGCATGCGCGCTGGACCACGACGTCCGGCAAATCAGCGGGCCGCCGGAAGCGACAAGAGCGTTGGAGCAAGCGGGATGTCTCTTCCATGCCGAGGGCATTGGGTACCGCAGCAGCTACGAGGTGACACCACTCGGGACCGCTGTTCTCCGCGCGCTGCAGGCATGGACGCCCACGGCGAATTAGCGCGGTTGATACCCGGTTGAGCCGCGTATACGGCGGCGCGCACGCGATCGTGGATTTCAGGCATAGATGCGGCGCTGCTCACGCGCGCAGACAATGACGCGGAGCGGCTATCGGCCGAAACAAGCCGCCACGTAGCCCGCGCGGCGGCTGTAGCGAAGCTTCTGAACGCGGCACAGCTCGCAACCGAACGCCCGAGCCGCAAAAGATCAGCGGCGCGCGGTCGGCGCTGACGAGCAGTGAAGCGGGAGCGCCGCCGCGCGAACGGGGACGCCCTTGACACGATCGATCTCCGCACAGGCGAGCTTCGCGACCACTGTCTCGACGCCACAGGCCACACAACGGCAACCTGGCTGCTCGCCGGCAGCAACGTCGTAGACTAGCGTGCTTGGAGGGACTCGAACCCCCAGCCGGCGACTTCGAAGGCCGGGCGAGGGGCTTACACGGCGTAGCAAGCTTTCGCAACCTCTTGCAACTACTCGGGATGAGGCGGGCTCGGATTCCAGGGCTTCGCAGGTTTTTGCACCGTTCACCGAGGATTCTGCGGACAGGTTGCGGACGCTGCTGACGGTCAAGGAGGTCGCTGCATACCTCCACGTATCTACCAAGACGGTGTACAGGCTCTGCGCGCTCGGTGAATTGCGACACGTGCGCGTGCTCAACGCCATCAGGATGGCTCCATCAGACGTCGATGCACTCGTATTCGCCAGCCGGCTTTGACCCGGAGCTCACTCAACTGACGGCCGGGCTCGGGGTTTCGTCGAGCGGGTATGCGGGAGGCGTCCGGAAGAGCGCCCGCATGCGGCAGAACCCGGCTACTTGTACAGGCTCTGCAAGAAGGGTGACCTGCCCGCGCTTCGGATCGGAGGAGCGCTGCTCTTCGAACCAGATGCCATCCGCAGGTACATCGAGCGGACACGTCTCTGAAGTTGTTCACTTCGTGCGGCTTCGCGCGCGTCTTGGCCGCGGGGCCGGCCGCCGCGGAGCAACGGCGTCGGCAGGCATCGCCAGCTCGCGCTCCATCGCATCGACGAGATCGAACAGCTCGCGCACCTCCCATGCACGGTTGCGGCGCGCGATCGTCGTCGCGCGCAGCACGCCGGCTTGCGCCAGGAGGGCGATGGCCTCGTTCGCGGCCTGCCGCGATCGATGAAGGATTCCGGCCGCCGATCGGAGAGTGACGATAGGGTATGCAGGGAGCAATTGAATGAGCGCCTCCGCGCTCGAATGCCTGCGAGGGCGGCCAGCGCGCTCGCGCCAGGATCCCTGGAGGCTTGCGAGGCGCGAACCCAGCTCCGACGCTTTGGCTGCAGCTCGCTCCGCCGCTCGGGCGAACGCCAGGCACCAATCTTCGATGCGTCCGTCCCTGTAGGCCGTCAGGCCAGCGATGTACGCCCTCGAATCTCCGGCCAGCACCAGGCTCACCGGGGGGACGAATCGGGGCGCGAGCTCGCGCCGACGCAGGACAACGTGGATGAGCGCGCGGCCGACGCGACCATTGCCGTCCGCGAACGGATGGATGGTCTCGAACTGCGCATGTGCGATCGCGGCCTGGACGAGTGCAGGCATGTCGCTCCGGTTGAGGAATGCGGCAAGATCTTCCATCAAATCCGGAACGTACTCAGATGGTGGCGGCACGAAATCCGCCTGCCCTGGGTTGAACCGGTTACCGCCAATCCAGTTCTGACGGTCGCGGAGCTTGCCCGCGATGCCGGGAGTCGTGGTCGCGAGCATCAGCACGCGATGGATCGCGAGCACGTCCGCGACCTGCAGCGGCTTCGCCCGATGACCAAGCCGCACCGCCTCTACCATCGCGGCCACGTTCCCGAGCACGGAACGAGCTGTCTCGTCGCTGCCACCCTCGCCCGCCGCCTCGGCCTGCGCCAGACGCCGCTGCGAGAGCTCGAGTCCTTCGATGCGCGACGACGCCACTGACTCGGCCCGCAGGAGCCGGCGCGCCAGCGCCTCGAGACTCGGCATTACCGGCGGAGCGCGGTCCAGCGAATCGACGATACGCTCGGCAGCCGAGACCACCGCGGCAATGGCAGCGGACAGTCGGATGTCGAGTTGCGCGATTGGGTCGGGGACGTACGCGAGGTAGTGAAGGGATTGCCGCTCGCGCTTCGGCCCCGGGGCGCTGGGATTGGCAGGCCAATTCCGGGACTCGAGGCGGGGCACACGCCAAAACTTGAGCACTCGAACGCGCTTGTCAAGGTTTGTGGATAAACCTTGACTAACGGGCAGCCCTGGTCAAGGTTCCTTTCCGAGCGTGAGAGCCGCTGCCGCTTGCTGGGCGGACGCTGGTCGCCGCGCTCGGCGGCTGACCGGCGTATCCGGTGGGACCGGGGATGGTTGACACCCGAGGACCTGGATCGGTTCGGAGTGGGTGGTTGTCCAACAAGCAACGACCTCCTCTTACCCGTTGGGTCGTACAGTCTCCGGCCCTTCAAGGGGGGCAGGCGGCGATCGGCTCGAAGGTCGGTTGCCGTGGGCTGAATCCTGACCTTGAGCGAAGCGCGCTCCCTCGATCAGGGAAATTGAGGCCTGCGATTCTCCAAACTAGAGTCCGGTGCAGGCGGGGGAGCACAAAGGATGCTGGTAGCAAACGCGGTTACACCGAGAGTCCTGGTCATCGATGATGAGGCTCGCAACCGCACGCTCTGCAGGAGGATCCTCGCCGCGGAATACCACGTGCTCGAGGCGGAGGACGGACCCTCGGCGCTGAAGCTCCTCGAGAACGAGGAGGTCGATCTAGTCCTCCTCGACGTGATGATGCCGGGCATGAACGGGTTCGAGGTCTGCTCGCGCATCAAGGCCGAGGCCGAGGACTACCTGCCGGTGCTCTTCCTCACCGCGCTCGGCGAGCAGGAGGAGCGCAACGCCGGACTTCACGCCGGCGCCGACGATTTCATCTGCAAACCGTTCGACCGCCGTGAGCTGCTCCTCCGCGTGGCGGCTTTCGTGCGGCTGCGCCGGCACGAGGCGACCGTCCGGCGGCAGATGAAGGAGCTCCGCGAGCTGCAGGAGCTGAAGGACGACCTGGTCTCCCTGCTCGTGCATGATCTGCGCAACCCGCTGGCCGGGATGATCAGCTTTCTCGAGGTACTGCGCGAGGAGGTCGCGTCGGTCGCCTCTTCGGAGCTGGCGGACGACTTCCAGCAGGCGCTCGGGGCGGCCAACCGCATGCGAAGCGCGCTCGACGAAGTGCTCCGCGTACGGCAGCTCGAGGACGGGGCTCTAGCGCTGCGCCGCGAGCCGCTCCATCCGAGCGAGGCCGTGGCGGAAGCGGTCGCCGCCGCGCAGGGCGTGGCGCGGGCGAGGAACGTCGAGCTGCGCAGCGCCGGAACCGCCGAGGTCGTGCTGAGCGCCGACCGCGATCTGGTCGTGCGCTCGGTGGAGAACCTGCTCCACAACGCGATTCGCTACTCGAAACCGGGGAGCGCGGTGGACGTGACGGTGCGCTCGGAGGACGGCGGCGCCTGGATTGCGGTAGCGGACCGGGGACCGGGGATCCCTTTGGAGATGAGAGAGCGTCTCTTCGAGAAGTTTGCCTCGCTGGAGTCGCGAAGCAATGGCGCGCGTCGCGGGTTTGGTCTCGGCCTTTATCTCGTCAACCTGACCGTGACGGCGCACGGCGGGCGCGCCTCGGTGAGCGACCGCGTGGGCGGAGGTACCGTCTTCGCGCTCTTCTTTCCGGCGGGTCCGTGAGAGTGGAAGATCGGGGGCGCGGCGGGCTCGAGCAGCTCGACTCCATCCTCGAAATGGTCGCCGGTCTCAGGGGCATCGACTTCCGTGACTATCGCCGCGACACGCTGAAGCACCGGCTGGAGGCGCGCATGGCCGCGGTGGGCATCTCCGACGTCGGGGAGTACCGCAGGCGGCTGCTCGAGCATGCGGAGGAGATCGATCGGCTGGTCGAGTCGCTGGTGGTCCCGGTGACCGAGTTCTTCCGTGACGCGTGGGTGTTCCGGGAGCTCTCCGAGCGCGTCCTGCCGGAGCTGCTCGTGGGCGAGCCGCCGCTGCGCGCTTGGGTGGTCGGCGCCGCCAGCGGCGAGGAGGCGTACTCGCTCGCGATGCTGCTCGAGGATGCTGGCGCGCAGTACCGCATCATCGCCTCCGACCTCGACGAGCCCTCGCTGCGGATGGCGCGCGCGGGGCTTTATGCGACCGATCGGGTCGGGGAAGTCCCGGAGGAGTTGAAGGACCGCTACCTGCGGCCGGAGCCGGGCGGTTACCTGGTGACCGACGCGCTCCGCCGGCGCATCCAGTTCGCCCGCCACGACCTGATGGGCTCGCGGCTGGCACCCGCCGAGGCGATCTTGGCCTCCTTCGACCTGGTCCTCTGCCGCAACGTGCTCCTCTACTTCGATTCCTCGCTGCGCGCGCGCGCGGTGGAGAGGCTGGTTTCAGCGGTGCGGCCGGGAGGCGGGCTTGTGCTGGGCAGCTCGGAGACGATCTCCTCCGAGGCCCTGGCAAATTGGCCCGGGACGCGTCTCGGCGCCAACATCTTCCAGCGGAGCGGCCCCTGATCGATCGCGTCGGCTTTCGCCACTGGCCCCTGCGGCGCAAGATGTTGGCGCTGCTGCTCGCGGCCTCGGCGGTGCCGCTGGCGATTACCGCGGCCATCGCGTTCGGCAGCGCGCGGGGGCTCATCCGCGCTTCCACCAAGGAGCTGCTCGACGCGCGCACCGCCGTGCTCGCCGCCGAGCTGGACGCTTTCCACGACTCTTTTCTCAGCCAGTGCCGGCGGCTGGCGCTGCTGCCCGCGGTGCGGGAGACGCTCGCCGGCGGCCCGGAGCAACGCGCCGACTGGAAGGATCGGCTCGCACAGGTGCTCGCGGCGTATGTGACGACCGACGCGCGAGTCCGCGGAGTGGCGCTCTTCGACGCAAGCGGCACCATTGTCGCCGGGACCGAGCCCCCGCTCCTGGGCCGCAACTACTCGTTCCGCCGCTACTTTCAGGAGGCGATCCGCGGCGTGCCGGTGATCTCGGACGTCTACGTTGCCGTGCCCGAGGTGAGCTCGGTTCCCTCCATCGCCTACGCCGTCCCTGTCAAGGACCGAACGCAGCGGACGGTGGGCATCGCGGTGATCTTCGCGCGCGCGACCGCCTTCTGGGAGCTGGTCTCCGCGATGAACGGTCAAGCGGGCGCGGGCAGCTTCGCCGTGGTCTACGACGCGCATGGCGTCCGCATCGCCCACAGCTTCAACAGCGCCGAGGTATTCCACCCGGCGGGCGCGCTCGATCCCGCCACGGTCGAGAACATGGTGGCCGAGCGACGGTTCGGGGAGAAAACGCGCCAGCTGCTGGAGAATCCATCGAACGTTCCCGAGGAATTCTCGCGCGTTCTCCGGCCTGACCCCGGCGAGTTCCAGGCATACTCGCCTGCCAACGGGAAGGTGAATCTAGGCGTCTGGCACCGTCTGAAGCAGGTCCCTTGGACCCTCTTCACCCTGGTGCCCGTTTCGGTGCTGGATGCGCCGGTGGAGAAGCAGGTCCGCGAGACCGCGCTGGCGAACGCCTTGGCCATTGGCCTGGCGCTGATCGGCGGGATGCTGCTCGCGTCGCGGATCCTCGCGCCGGTTCGCGCGCTCACCACGGCGGCGGACTCCGTTCGCGCCGGTCGCCTCGACGCGCGCGTCCAGGCTGATGGCGCCGACGAACTGGGCCGCCTCGGCACCACCTTCAACTCCATGGTGGAAGCGCTGAGCGCCGCGCGCGACGACCTGGAAGGGAAGGTGCGCGAGCGCACGGCGGCGCTGCATGGCGCCAACCAGGAGCTGCAGCGAAGCAACGACGAGCTGGACGAGCGCACGCGAGCGCTCCAGGAACGCCAGGCGCGCGATGCGGCCTATGCGCGCGCGCTCGCGGCGCTCACCGGCGACGGCGACCTGGGCGAGGTGCTCGAGGCGACGCTGCGCGAGCTTGGGCGCGAGACCCGCGCGGTGGTGCTCGTCTGCTACCGGCTGGAGGGCGGGCAGCTGCTTCCCGCCGGCGCGGTCGGGGCGCTGCGGGACGCCCTCGAGGCTGCTCCGGTCGAGGGAGTGACCGCCGACGTCTTGCATACGCGCAGGCTCACGGTCGTGGACCAGATTCCCGAGGACGCGAAGCTCCGTTTCGACGCGGCGCTCGCCGTCGGTCGCCCGCGCAGCGTGGCTCTGGTGCCGCTCTGCATCGGCGACCAGGCGGCGGGTCTGCTTGCCGCGGGAGCGCTGGAGCCATTCACTCCCGGATCGCTCGAGCTGTGCGCTGAGCTGGCGGTGCCGCTCGCCCTCACGATGGCCCGCCACGAGCTGCACCAGCAGACCGAGCGATACGCCGGTGAGCTGGCGCAGCGCAACGAGGAGTTGCGGCTGCAGGCTTCCGAGCTCAAGCTGCAGAGCGAGGAGCTGCAGGCGCAGCGCCTCGACCTCGAGCAGAAGAACCGCGAGGTGCAGCGCGCCGACCGGCTCAAGTCGGAGTTCCTCGCGAACATGTCGCACGAGCTGCGCACGCCGCTCAACGCCATCATCGGCTTCTCCGAGCTGCTTCTCGAGGATGCACGCAGCTCCCTCCGCACTGAGCACATGCAGTTCGTGCAGGACATCCTCGCCAGCGGCCGGCACCTGCTCGCCCTCATCAACGACATCCTCGATCTCGCCAAGATCGAGGCGGGCCGCATCGAGCTGCGGCTTGCGGCCCTGCAGCCGGCCGAGGCGGTCGACGAGGCGCTCGCGCTCGTGCGCCCGCAGGCACAGCGCAAGCGCATCGAGCTGGTCGCCACCGTGCCCGAGACCGAGCCCGCCTGGGCCGACGGGGACAAGCTACGCCAGGTACTCCTCAACCTGCTCTCCAACGCGATCAAGTTCAGCCCAGAGGCCGCGCGCGTGGAGGTGGCGGTGGAGCAGGACGCGGACAAGCTCCGCTTCAGCGTGCGCGATCAGGGCCCGGGGGTCGACGACGCGCTTCTTCCCCGGCTCTTCCAGCCCTTCGTGCAAGGGGAGAGCCCGCTGATGAAGAAGCACCAGGGCACCGGGCTGGGTCTCGCCATCTGCAAGCGGCTCGTGGAGGAGCAGGGCGGTTTGATCGCGGTGGAGAGCGCTCCCGGACGAGGATCGACGTTCGCCTTCACCATTCCCGTCGCGCGCCCCGGCCCGGGAAAACCTGCGGTGGCCTCCGAGCGAGTCCACCAGCTCGTCTCGCCGCCGGCCGGCGGCGGCGCCCGCCCGCTGGTCCTCGTGGCAGAGGACGATCCTGCCACCGCGCGCCTGTTTCATGCCTACCTGCGCGACGGCGGCTACGAGGTGGAGCAGACGGCGCGCGCCGGCGACGTCGTCGCGCTCGCCGAGCGGTTGCGGCCGCGGGCCATCCTTCTCGACCTCGATCTGCGCGGCGAGGACGGCCTCGCCGTGCTGCAGCAGCTCAAGAAGCACGAGTCGACCCGCGACATCCCGGTGGTGATCGAATCCGTGAACGAGGACCGGCAGCGCGGGTTGATGCTCGGGGCTGCCGACTACCTCGTGAAGCCGCTTGACCGCCGGACGCTGCTGGAGCGGCTGGCACGGCTGGTCCCGCTTCCGCAGGCCGGCGAGCGCCCCACCGTGCTGGTGATCGACGACGATCCCAGCGTGGGCGAGGTGCTGCGCCCCATCCTCTCGGCGGCCGGATACCAGCTCCTCGCAGCCGGGCTGGGAAAGGAGGGGCTGCAGATCGCTGCGCGCGAGAGACCCGCGCTCGCCGTCGTCGACCTGCTTCTCCCCGACATCTCCGGATTCGACGTGCTGGACGCGCTGGCTTCGGACGAGCGCACGCGCGAACTGCCGGTGCTGGTGCTCACTGCCGCGGACCTCTCGGAGTCCCAACGCGAGCGGCTGCGTACGCGCGTCTCGGCACTGGCGCAGAAGGGCGACTTCACCCGCGAGGCCGTGCTGGCCGCGGTCGCGCGCGCGACCGGCGCCGCCGGGCCCCAGCCGCCGCCGGTAAACGGGGCGCACATCCTCGTTGTGGACGACCACGACCTGAACCGCGAGTTGGTGCGGACCGTGCTCGAACGCCGGGGTTATCGGGTCTCTGTTGCCGAGGACGGCGAGTCGGGCGCGCAGCTCGCACGCCGCGAGCGGCCCAGCCTCATCATTCTAGACTTGGCGATGCCTCGCAAAGACGGCATTGCCGCGGCGCGCGAGCTGAAGGCGGACCCGGAGCTTGCCTCGACGCCGCTGGTGGCGCTCACCGCGATGGCGATGCGCGGCGACGAGGCGCGCGCCAGGGAGGCCGGGTTCGACGCATATCTCACCAAACCCGTCGTGCGGCGCGACCTGGAAGAGACGGTGGCGCGCTTGCTCAGGCGCCAGGGCGTCGAGCGGACCTGATGCAGCGCCACTTCGCCGCACTGGGCCCCTTCCTCGACGAGGCGCGATGAGCGGAGCGCTTGCACGGATGCGCTACTCGCTGCTCCTCGTCGAGGACGACGTCCTGATCCGGCACTCCATCACGTCGTTTTTGACGCGCAAGGGGTACGGCGTCGTCGACGCTGGCACCTGTGCGGAGGCGGAGCGCGCCTTCTCGACGGGGCGGCCCGATCTCGCCCTCCTCGATTACGAGCTCCCTGACGGGAACGCGCTCCGGCTCCTGCCTGGGTTGCGCGACTCCGACGTGCCCGTTGTGATTCTCAGTGGTAACGCGTCGGTCGAGCGGGCGGTGCTTGCGATCAAGGAGGGTGCTGAGCACTTCCTGACCAAGCCGGTCGAATTGTCCGCCCTTCTCAGCATGATCCAGCGCACGCTGGAGAACCAGCGGAACCGGCACAAGCAGCTCGTGGCGCAGACGGGCGGACAACGCGAGGCCCCCGATCCGTTCATCGGCACAAGCGCGGCGATCCGCGCGCTTCGGATGGACGCGATGCGCGTCGCTGACGCCGACAGCGCAGTGCTCGTGACGGGTGAGACCGGCAGCGGCAAGGGCGTGCTGGCGCGCTGGCTCCACGACCACGGGCCGCGCGCCACCGAGGCGTTCGTGGACCTGAACTGTGCCGGCCTCGCCAAGGATCTCCTGGAAAGTGATCTCTTCGGGCACGAACGCGGCGCGTTCACCGGAGCGGCCTCCGCCAAGCAAGGCCTGCTCGAGATCGCTCACCGTGGGACTGTGTTCCTCGATGAAATCGGCGACGTCGATGCACAGGTGCAGCCGCGTCTACTCAAGGTGTTGGAGGAGAGACGTTTCCGCCGTCTTGGCGATGTCCGCGACCGGATGGTCGACATCCGGTTGATCGCGGCGACCCACCACGATTTGGGGCAACTCGCGCGCGAGAAGCGCTTCCGCGAGGATCTGTATTTCCGCATCAGCACGCTCCCGCTGCGGGTGCCGCCCCTGCGCGAGCGCCTCGAGGACCTCCCGGAGCTGTCCGCAAGGTTGCTCGATCGTCTAGATGGCGTGCGCGGCCGGGCGCGGCTCTCGGAGGCGGCGCTGCAGAGGCTTCGCACGTATCCCTGGCCGGGAAACATCCGTGAGCTACGCAACGTGCTCGAGCGCGCGGTGATCCTGTCGCAAAGCGAAGTGCTCGGCCCCGAGGACCTCCGCTTCGACACTCAAATCGTCGCCGACGACAGCGACCTGTCGCTCGAGGCCGCGGAGCGGCGGCACATCGAGCGGGTGGTCAAGCGCGCGGGCAGTGTAGCCGCAGCCGCGCACATCCTGAGGATTCCCAAGAGCACCCTGTACTACAAGCTGAAGAAGAACCGGATCGCGCTTCCAACGGCTTAGAACTTACCGTCCAGCAGGTTGGACGGCACGGTCGTCCACGCTGCACGTCTTTCTCGCAACTCATCGAATCCATTGGCGCTTTAGCTCAGGCGGCCTTTGGCCCGACGGCTGCCTTACTGGTCCTTGACCGTGGTTGCGGACGCGACTCATGAGCACCCAATCGGAGGAAACCTTGGACTACTTCAAGCAGACTGTCTGCATAAGATGTGATCAGGAGATCAGTTGGGCGGATTGGAGTCCGATGCCTGATGCGGAGGACTCTGAGAGTCGGAGCGGACACTGCGACTGCGAGTTGAAGGGCTACATGCAAGTGCGGCCGCACCTCGCCGACGTGGCACATCTATTTTCCTTGCTACGTTGATCAAGCTTTAGCATTCAAGCTTTCCTAGCGGCTCCCCAACGTTGCCCCTTTGGTCGTGAAGAAGGTCTCGAAGATGCGGCCGAGATGCTTCGGGCCAATGCCAGGTCCAGAGCGAATTGCCACGTTCAGGTCGAACATGGTCGGCTTGGACTCGCCGTGACGGGCGAGCGACTTCAAATCACGAACGATGCCGCCAGGCACCTTGGGCCGCATGGCCCGAGGAACTAGGCCTCACGTGCAGCTCCGGCAAACGGCCTCGATCTCGGCCACGAACGTCTTCACGCTGATCGGCTTCGAGATGTACGCGTCGCACCCGGCCGCGAGGAATCGCTCGCGGTCGCCTTGCATGGCGAGCGCGGTGAGCGCGATCACCGTGATGCCCTCGAGGGCCGGCGTCGACCGGATGTGCGAAACCACCGTGAGGCCGCCGCCCGGGACGTCGATGTCGAGGAGGACGACGTCCGGGAGGGTCGGTCGAGCGCGCAATCGCCTCGGCCGCCGTCTCGGATGTCCTGGTCGTCGTCGGTTGACCTCCGCGACCAAGCGCCGGATGCCCGCGTACACAGCGGTGCGCCCGGCGCAGATCGTCCAGCTCTCGCCCTCGATTCTGCGGCTCTGGGCGTTCGGCGACGGCGACCACGCGGCCCTCTTCGCCCCGCGCAGCACTCCACTCTGACGCTTTCGTTTTCCAACTTCGTCGAGTCGTTCGTCCTTGCTTCGATCCGCCGCGTAATGAGATTTCGATGCAGCACGTTCGCAAGGCGCCGCCAGCCGGCAGCGCTACGCTGCGTCAGCTTGCTTGGAGGTCGTCATGCAGCTTCAGGGAACGCTGTTCTCGCCCACGGGGACGCGACCTCTGCTCCGGTGGGTTCTCGAGGAGGCCGAGCGACATGCGGCAAACGTGCGGAGAGCGCTCCACGACCAGGATGCCGGCGTCCTCCGACATGTCGCGAGGACGGCCCTTGTGCGGCTCCCTGGTCTGCTCTGTGCAGTGCACATGCTTCTCGAGAAGGATGCGCCCGAGCCCGCAGACCTGCGGCATCGCAACGACGCGACCGTGTTCGGGCAGCTGACGGCGCGCGGCTCCACCACCGGTATTTCCGCCGCGCGGCGTAGACGGAGCGGCCTCTCCGTCACCAGGGTAAGAGATCGGGCGCAATCAGCGCTCGCGCGATGGCTTTCCGCGCTGGACTTCCCTCGTCTCGGCCCTCGCTGCGGTTGCAAACCTGCTCTCGATTGAAGGAGCCATCATCAGCCGCGCCGACGGGCAACCGCTGGTCGACCAGCTCTCGAGTCTTAGTCTTGGCCACCAGAGCTCCCGCGCGTCGACCTGCGGCAACGCGGCTTCCGAACCGAGCCGGCCTCAAGCGCCCTCCTCCGAGCGGTGACTCACGCGAGTGCGTGAATCATCGCGCTCGCTGCTCGGCTTCAGCGGCTCCACTTCAAGATGAGCGACCGCAGCACGGCTGCGCGAGGCGAACGCGAAGGGAGGATCTGCGCCGCCGGTCAGCCCTTCAGCGGAACACCAGAACCGGGATCTTGGTGTGCGTCAGCACCTTGTGGGTCTCGCTGCCGATCAAGAGGCCCTTAACGCCTCGCCGCCCGTGGGAAGCCATCAAGATGAGATCGCAGCTCCTCTTCTCGGCGGCCGCTATGATGACGCAGTCGCAGGGCACACCGGCCTCCTTTGCCGCCCTCGAGATTGCCGCGAGGTATTGCTGGGCATGGGCCACAGAGTCCTTTTCAAACTGCGCCTTGGTGTCGGACACCATCTCCGGTCCGCGAGCGAAGAAATGGAACGGCGATATGACGTGGAGTCCCGTGACGTGGGCGTTGATGCTCTTGGCGAACCGGATGCCGCTCTGCACCGCAACTTCGGACAGAGCGGAGCCATCGGTTGGCAGAAGAATGTGCTTGAACATGGGCCACTCCTTGCGGCCAGTCCGACGAGGGTATGGACCGGAGCCGCGAAGCCGAAGAGGGTGAGGCGCGCTCGAACGGAGCTCGCATTCGGAGTGCCGATCGCCCCGTCGAGGCGTCCCACACTCCCAGCGAAAATAGGATATCGCCCCCCAGTTGAGACGGCAAGGTCCGAGGGCGGCGGCACGGCTTGGTTGGTCGAGAGTAAGGTCCCACGCGCAGATCATTCCGGGGCCGGCGATCCCGGTCTTACTTGAGAGCTACCCGGAGAAGCTTGAGGAGCAGGAGCTGTTCCATCGAGTCGAAAGACCGGTAGGCTCAGACGGCTCGGGTTCGCAGGCTGCCGAACCAGTATCGCGTCCGCTCGCGCGCACTGGCGCGAGCGCGTACAATCCGCGGCTGCAGTCGGTGAGAAGGGGCCACATGAAAGCTGCTCTCCTGGGATTGCTCGTAGCAGCGGCCGCCGCTGCTACGCGAGCTGAGATGCGGCTGCTCAACGGAGCTGGTGCCACTTGGGCGCTCTACTCGAGATGGGCCGATGAGTACCACCGGCACTTTCCGGAAGTGGGGATCAACTTCCAGTCGATCGGATCCGGTGGAGGGATTAAAGCGATCACCGAGCGGGTTGTCGATTTTGGGACGACCGATTTCCCATTGAACGACGAGGAGATTCGGCAGGCGGAGGGGATTCGTCACATCCCGGCGGCTATTGCGGCAGTCGCGGTCGTGTTCAACTTACCCGGGACGAGCACCCTGCGGCTCACGCCAGAGGCTCTCGCCGCAATCATGCTGGGACGGATCACGCGGTGGAACGACGCCGCTATCGCAGCGACGAACCCGGCGGCCAGACTGCCGGACGCGCCGATTACCGTCGTACACAAGTTGAGTGGTTCGGGAACGACGGCCATCTTCACCGACTATCTCGCGAAGGTTTCGGCCGAGTGGAAGTCCGGGCCCGGAGCGGGAACGACGATTGCCTGGCCGGTCGGAATCGGGTTCAAGAGCAACGAGGGGGTGATCGGGGCGGTCAAGCAGACGTCGGGGGCGATTGGGTACGCCGAGCGCGCGTCCACAATGAAGGGCAACGTGCCCCTCGTCGAGATCAGGAACCGCAGCGGGCAATTCGTAACGCCCACCGACCATGCGATCTCCGTTGCTGCGCAGGGAACATTCCCCGACGACTATCGCGTGTCACTCGTGGACTCGGATTCCAGGGACGCTTATCCGATCGTGGGGATGACGTACCTGCTCGTGTACCAGGACATCCCGGATGTCGCGAGCGGGGAGCGACTGCTCAACTTTCTCTGGTGGGCATTCCACGATGGCCAGCGCCTCGTTAGCGATGCCCGTTACGTACCGCTTCCCAGCGGGTTGGCTGCGCGAGTTGAGATGACCCTCCGGAGGATCACTGTGCAGGGAAAGGCAGTGCTCGCGGCCCGCCGATGAGGGCGCAATGGGTTCAGCGCGAGATTCACCGCTGCCCGGGCCGTGCTGTCCACGCTCGTCCGCGCGGTCCTGTGGAAATTCGTCACCTGGTACTATGTGTCGCGGGAGATCGCTCGAGGCGGCGGCGAGAATCGGCACCGCCGGGGCTCGAAAGCTCGTGGAGGACGCGCGCGCTCATCCTTCCTTCCTGGTGCGCGGACACGCGCGGGTGTTGATGCGGCAAAGTAGGGGAAGGTGCCGTTCCATGCGCGCGCTCATCGTTTCGGACATCCACGCGAACTTCGAGGCTCTCCGCCGGGTCCCCGACCGATTCGACCGGGCACTCTGCCTAGGCGATCTCATGGATTACGGTCCGGACCCGCTGCCGTGCATTCGATGGCTGCGGGAGCGGGATGCGATCTGCATCCGCGGCAATCATGACGATGCGGTGGCACGTTCCATGAGCTGCGGCTGCGCGCTGCAGATGCGCGAGGCATCGGAAACGACGCGCGCGTGGATGCTGGAGGAGCTCGGAGCGGAGGAGCTGGAATTCCTGCGATCGCTCCCGCTGCGCAGGCGCGTCGAGCTTCGGGGGCGTGAGGTTCGAGCTCGCGCATGCGACCGTACCCGATCCACTGTATACGTATATGCGTCCGGCTGAGCGCGATAGATGGGAAGCCGAGGGAAGTCTCGCCGATGCCGACATCTTGCTCGTGGGCCATACTCATCTGCCCATGATTCTGCGGCTCAGGAAAAGGCTCGTCATCAATCCCGGAAGCGTGGGACAGCCGCGCGACGGCGATCCACGTGCGGCGTTTGCCATCATCGAGGATGGAGAGCCGCGGCTTGAGCGTGTCAAGTACGATGTCGACGCCACAGTCGCGCAACTCGCGCGTTGCACCTTCCGCTGGCGGTCATGGAGCAGCTCACGCAGCTGCTGAGACTGGACGAGCGTGACACCGTCCACTCGCACGCTCAGCAATGGGGAGGCGACGCCGTCCCCTCAACGCGCCGTGGCCCGGCTGAAGGGCTGCGCGCCAGCGTAACGTGCGGCCGATCCGAGCTCCTCCTCGATGCGAAGCAACCGGTTGTACTTGGCGACGCGCTCTCCTCGGCACGGAGCTCCGGTCCCCTAAACAATGGAGGGTTCCGACCTCCGAGCCCCTCTTTCAGTCCGCGGGCGGCGCGAGCCCCAGCCGAGTCGCCATATCGCTGTCGAACGCGTCGCAGAACGAGTCGGCGAAGTGCAGCGTGATGAGCCTCGCCCGCCTCAGCGCCTTCGCCTTTCGCGGTCGCCCGAGGAGGCTGGGAGGCGCTCGACGGCTTCCTGCAACTCGCGGCAGAGCGCGAGATGGCGCAGGAGCGCGCCCTCGCGATCGGCGGCCGACTTCAGGGCGCTCGCTGTCTGCTGGTTCATTCCGACCTCCTCAAGGCTCGCGGGTGAGCACCGGCGTGGGCTCTCCTCGCCCCGGTGGCCGGCGTAGCAGTCGACGTGGACGTCCACGGCGCACAGCGTGCCACGGGAATGGGCCTGTCGCTGGCCAAAACTCGATCCGCCTCGGCGCGATCCCACGGATGGCTCGACCGGCGAGTACGGATCGTAGTCTTCTCAGACTGGAGCGGGTGCAGCACCGGTGTACCAATGCAGGCAAGATGGCTCGTAGCCGACGGCCTCGCGGCTGAGCGCTGATTGCGCTCGCGCTCGCTTCCGCTGACGGCGGTGAGGACCGACGCCTAACCCAGTGCTCGGTTGAGTCGATCAGCTGTCGCATCGCCCAGGCGCGAAACGATCGCCTCCAGCTCCGTGAGCGAGATGTCCGATGCACCCTGTTCGACTCAACTGATCGGTGGGGTTAGGACTATGCGGCGCGGCGGACGTAGCGGTGATGCAGGCCGCCGACGAGGGGCAGGGCGACGATGCGGCCGTGATCGGGTGACTCGACGGCGCGCGGCTCGGGAGCGTCCTTCTCAAGAGCGAGATGCGTGCGCGAGCTGTTGTAGTACCGCAGGTAGCTGCGAAGGTGCCGACGGAGGTGATCCTCGTTCACGACGATCACGTGGTCGAGGAGCTCGCGGCGGATGGTGCCAATCACGCGCTCGACGAAGGGGTTCTGCCAAGGCGAGCGAGGCGCGATGAGAACCTCAGTAATCCCGATCCCTTTCACGCGTCGCCGGAACTCGTCGCCGTAGATGCCATCGCGATCGCGGAGGAGGTAGCGAGGCGCCGAGTCATCGGGGAACGCCTCGACGATCTGCTGCGCAGTCCAAGCGGCAGAGGGGCAATCGGTTACGTTGAAGTGCACGATCTTGCGGCGATGTTGCAGCAGGACCACGAACACGTAGAGGAGACGGAAGGTCGCAGTCGGCACGACGAAGAAGTCGATGGAGACGAAGTCAAGGACGTGGTTCTGGAGGAACGTTCGCCAGGTCTGCGAGGGCCGCTTCCGGCGCCGCGGCCTCAGACGTGCAACCGTGCGTTGCGAAACGTCGAACCCCAGCTTGAGCAGTTCGCCATGGATGCGCGGCGCGCCCCAGAGAGGATTGGCGAGCGCCATGGTGCGGACGAGCTCCGCAAGTTCGGAGCAGACGGGCGGTCGACCCGTTCGCCCGCGTCGGGACTTCCAGGTCCAGAAAGCGCGAAAGCCCTGCCGATGCCAACGAATGACGGTTTCGGGGCGAACGACGTGGAGCGCCTTGCGCCACCCTGCCCACCGCCGAGAGAGCCACACCCAAAAGGCGCGATCGAGGCGCCCAAAACGCGGTCGCTTCGAGCGGTGGCGGAGCAGGGCGAGTTGCTGCCGGAGCGCCAGGTTCTCCAGCGCGAGATCGGTATGAGTCCTGAGTGCAGCACGCGCGGCGCCCAAGAGAGCGAGTACTAGGGACATTGCGCTCCAGCGTCGCTCGACGCGAACCCCTCGTCCAGTGCTACGATCGAGTTTTGGCAAAGGACAGGGCGGGGTGGCCAGTTTGAAACGGTGGAGACAGGAGACAGGTAACACTCTGGTACGGGGTCAGGTGGTCCAGGAGTTGAGGAGGGGGATGGAAAGGCAAGGTGAGCGGATGATGGATAGGGAGAAGAGAGAGGAAGGCTGGCGGGAGGAAGGCAGGGAGAAGGCGGGAGAAGAAGGCCGGGAGAAGAAGGACCGAGAGAGGAAGGGCGAGAGAGGAAGCCCGAGAGGGAAGGCCGGGAGAGGGAAGGCGGAGAGGGAAGGCGGAGAGGGAAGGCGGAGAGGGAAGGCGGAGAGGGAAGGCGGAGAGGGAAGGCGGAGAGGGAAGGCGGAGAGGGAAGCGGAGAGGGAAGGCTGGTGCAGTCAAGACATCGCTGACACTTCGGATAAGGGTCAGGCGTTGACAGCTATCGGCTTCGAAGTGCCCTCGTTTGGGTTCACTACGATGGACTCAGGTACTGACAAGAGCGAGAGCGCATCGTTGATGTTGGCGATCTCGATGACGCCCAGGTCGACTTCATGGAAATAGACGCGCCAGTGCATGCCGCTCTCGTGATGAAGGCCGACGAGCTGACCGCGCAGCGAGAGGCTGACATAAACGCAATCGCCGTAGAGCTTGATCACGCCCAGCCGGTTTACACGGCGGACCTTGTACTCAGGCGGGTAGTTCGGAAGCTGAACGGCTGGGGCGCGGTGGCACGGTCTGTACACCTCGGCTGGGGTCTTTCCGCCAAGCGCCTCGTGCGGCCTCACGTTGTTGAAATCGACGATCCATCGGTCGCAGTCGCGCTGTTGGGCTCGACGAGAGCACGCCGGCGCCAGCTCGAGCTCGGCCATGTCGCGGTGCATCCGCTCGTGGCCGCCATTGTCTTGCGGCTTGGCCGGACGCGAGCGAATCAGCCGGATGCTGAGGGACACCAGCCAGGCCGAGAGCTGCGTGAGCCCACCGCGCGCCCTGGTGCAAACGAAGGGCGAGCCGTGTCGCACTCGATCGCTCGCTCCGAGAGATTGCTGCCTTTGAGGACCGCCCGCTCCATAAATTGCAGCCTCAAGCTCCGGCGTCGCGACCTGCGATTTCTTCGCGTAGAAATCGATCAGCCCGAGGCAATCGGCCGCGACAAGGCGGCCGATCGCGCCGGTGCTGTAGCGGCAAGGGCCACCGTCCCGCCCCGCCTGACGATGAAGCCGGCCGCTTGCAAGATGCCCCGCTCCTTCTCGAAGAAGGCGCCAGCCCTGGCCGAAACCTCGCTTGGGTCGAGCCCGCAGGCCACGGGGAATGCGAGCGCCAAGCGCTCGATGGGCCCCTTGGCCTGTTCGGGCGGGGCCTCCCGAACGACGGCGAGAGTTTCCGCCTGGTCCAAGAGCAGGGCTCCGGCGGACGCACCCATCGACCGGCGCGCGGGGAGCCCCGCCCGAAGAAGCGATCGGCTGTCACGGTTGAGTGTGCGTGAAGTCGCCTCGGTCCTGCATGTGAGCCCGCCTTGGTCTACAAGCTCTGCGAACGGCACGAGCTGCGCAGCCTTCGGATTGGCGGTGCACTCCGCTTCCAGGAAGCTGCGGTCCAATCGTTTCTTGCCGCGTTGGACCGCGTCATTCGCGAATGACGCCGACTGCGCATCTGTGCGCAGGGTTACGAAGCAGCTCGTGCACCGGCCGCCGTCTACAAGTTCTCAACAACACACGGGCGGTCGTCCGGTCGCGGACAGGGTGCGCCGCTCAGCCGCAGACGCAATTGAGGAACGTCGTCGGGCGGCGGAGGAGCATGGCGACGCAGCAGCGAAGGTATGCCCTCGGGCCGAACTCGCGCAGGATCGTGCCACCATTGAGCAGCACGTCTCGGCTGGTGATGACTCCGCGGATCGCCATCGGCCTCGCTCCCTCCACGAGCAGTGCCGCGCGGCCGCGACCCGTTACGCCCGACGGATGACTGCAATGCCGAATAGGCCGGGGCGACGTCCGAGTCCCCGCAACGCTTTCAGCGGACAGGACGGGCAGGTGCAGGGCGGCCTTCGTGCCGTGCGCCAATGCGAGCTACGGTGCTCTTCGCCGTGCGGGCGAGTGATCATCCGACGCGCGTTACGCCGCGGAGCGAGGCGGTTGAATGCGGTGACGCCTTCTCGCCTGGCTGAGCAGCGGACGCCGGCAGGTCTAACGGCGGGGCGTTTGCCCGATCGCGGCTTTCCCTACTACACTGCGAGGGAAAGGGCTCCGGCGCGAGACCGGAGTGGGCGGCAATGCCAGGGCAGAGCAGCAACGTTTCATCCACCGACATTCTGCGCGTTCTCGTCGAGGGGACGGCCGCCGCGACCGGTGACGACTTCTTCCGTTCTCTGGCGCGGCATGCCGCGCAGGCTCTCGGCGCCCGCTACGCCTTCGCGGCCGAGACCCTCAGCGAGATGGAGTCGCGCTCACTTGCCTACTGGGAAGGGTCTGGCTTCGGGGAAGGTTTCAGTTACCGCTTTCTCGGCACGCCCTGCCTACGCGTCGCGCAGGGCCACGTTTGCTACACCAAGAGCGGCCTGCAGAGGGCCTTTCCGGAAGACCTGTGGCTGCAGCAGATCGCCGCCGACAGCTACCTCGGTGTGCCGATGCGCAATGCCACCGGCGAGGTGCTCGGCCACGTCGCCGTGCTGCATACCGAGCCGATGGAACCTTCGCAAGACGATATCAACGTGCTGCAGGTTTTCGCCGCGCGCGCCTGCGCCGAGCTGGAGCGCGTGCGGGCCGAGCGTGCGCTGCGGGCGGCGATGCAGGAACTCCAGCGTCTGCGCGACCGGCTGCAAGCGGAGAACGTCTATCTGCAGGAGGAAATCCGCAATGAGCACAATTTCGACGAGATCGTCGGCAGCGATCCGGCGCTGAGCGCCCTGCTCGATACGGTGACGCGCGTGGCGACGAGCGACGCTGCTGTCCTGATCCATGGCGAGACCGGCACTGGCAAGGAGCTCATCGCGCGCGCCCTGCACAACGGCAGTCCGCGCCGCGACCGGCCGCTCGTGAAGGTGAACTGCGGCGCCATCTCCGCCGGGCTCGTCGAGAGCGAACTGTTCGGGCACGTCAAAGGTGCATTCACCGGCGCACTGGCGCGCCGCATCGGCCGCTTCGAGCTCGCCGACCGGGGCACCATCTTTCTCGACGAAGTCGGAGAGCTTCCTGCCGACACGCAAGTCAAGCTGCTGCGCGTATTACAGGAGCGCGAGTTCGAACCCGTGGGCAGCAACCAGACCGTGCGCGTCGACGTGCGCGTGCTCGCCGCCTCGAATCGCGATCTGGACGAGGCCGTACGCGAGGGCCGCTTCCGCGCCGACCTCTTCTACCGCCTCAACGTGATCCCGCTGCGCGTACCGCCGCTGCGGGAACGGCGCGGCGACATCGGCCAACTGGCGATGTATTTCATGGAGCGCAGCGCACGCAAGTCGGGCCGGCCGATGCACGCCATCGCTTCCGAGACGCTGAGCCGCTTGGCCGAGTATGACTGGCCGGGCAACGTGCGCGAGCTGCAGAACGTCATCGAACGGGCCGTCGTGCTGTCGCCGTCGTCCGCATTGGAGATCGATCCGCTGGTGCTGAAGCCGGCGTCGACCGTCGTTGCGTTATCGACCACGCCAGCCAAGAACGCATTACCGGATCATCCGACCGCACTCGAAGAAATGGATCGCCGCCACATCCTCTCCGTACTGGAGCGCGCTTCGTGGGTCATCGAGGGATCGAACGGCGCGGCGCGTTTGCTGAACCTCCATGCGAGCACGTTGCGCAGCCGGATGAAGAAGCTCGGCATTTCACGTTAGGCATTAGCGGTGTGACGGCGCCCGAAGGTTGAGCTCGGAGGCGCTCGCCCGCCAGCAAAGTGGCATTCCAGCTCCGCGCGGACTCGCAAGCGAGCCCGGTGAAGGAGGATGCGCTGGTTGCCTTCGCTGATGCCGAGCAGCGAGCATGTTTCCTTCGCGCTCCAACCCTCCACGTCCCGCAGCGTGATCACCTGACGCCGCAGTCCAGGAAGCCGCTCGATCGCCTCCCGGACCACGGCCAGCGTCTCCGCCTGTTCGAGGAGATCGTCGGCCCAGCGCTCCGGCGGACGTATCCATCGGCCAGCGTTTGGGGAACCGTGCGCGTAGAAGCGATCAGCGGCAACCGCGTCGTCCTCGTCTTCTTCTCCCAGAGCGGAAAGGGGCATGGATCGCGCATCGCGGATGCCTCGCGACTTCGCGCAATTGGCGACGATGCCGTACATCCAGCACCGAAGGGAGCTGCGGCCCTCGAATCGTCGCAAACCGACGAGAATGGCCATCCAGGCTTCCTGCGCGACTTCCTCCGCGGTCGCCCGGCTCGAGACGAACGCCTGGGCGCATCGGATCATCGAGGCGTGCTCACGGCGGACCAGGGCCGTGAAAGCTTCTTCGTCGCCCGCGAGCAGGTCGGCGACAAGCCCTGCGTCATCGCGCGTGTTCGGCCGCGTTTTATCCATTGCAATCACTGGACTCATGGCTCCTGGCTCCTTCGCAGCAACACCGCGAGAAAGGGCGAGCACCCGCGCAGCTCGGCCCGCGCAGCGAGATCGCGCAGAAGCCGTTCGCCTTGCTTGTCGGCGTATGCCAGGGAGGAGAGATCGATCACGATCGCCTCCGTGGTCATGGTCTCCAGCACCGAAACCAGCTCGGGAACCCAGGATGAGAGGAGCGATCCTTCGAGGCGAAGGACGATCCCGCCCTTTCCATCCGCTTCTTTGTGGATCCGCAGCATCGCTGGCGGAACATCGCAAGGGCGATGCCATGCCGGATTGCCAGATACAGGCAGTTTCGGGAGCGCCGGCTGCCCGCGGGCCACGACATTTCGTGGAGGCCACGGTCCGCCGTGGGCGGCCGCCGCGAGGCGGCGGCCTGCACTCGTATCACCGCGTAACGGTTCCGTGCGCTCCGGGGACTGGGACGCGAGTAGACCGGCTCCGTCCGGCCCTCACAAGGAGCAATCGATGAAGAAGATGATTGTCGTGTTCGCGCTGGCCATCGCGGCCTGCGCAGGAGCGTCGAAGAACGTCGAGTCGCGAAAGGACCCTCTCCCGGGACACTGGGTGGGCGTGATCGATCGCGAAGGCTGGCAGCGGCCCTTGTCCATCATGATCGACTCGAAGGAAGGCAGGTACGCGGGAAGCTGGATGTCCCTCGAGAACCAACCCGGCATCATGGTGGAGGGGCTCCGCCGGAGCTCCGACGCGGTCCACATCGAGCTCGCCGCGCTCGTCTTCGACGGCAAGGTCGCGGGTCGTACGCTGGCGGGCACCGTGGCGAACAAGGAGGGGGCGAGCGTCGGCAGCTTCGCGCTCACCCGTCTCGACCCGATCTCCCTGGATCCGGCGGGCGCGACACCCTGATTCCTCCGCCGCGCCGGCCGCGCCGCCCGGCATGTAACGGAACGGCGCGACCGGCGACGGAGAGTCAACGGCGGAGGGACACATGGCCGACTCTTACGACGTCATCGTGATCGGATCGGGAGCGGGCGGCGGCACCCTGGTGCACCGGCTGGCGCCTACCGGGAAGAAGATCCTGCTCCTCGAACGCGGCGGCTACGTCCCCCGCGAGAAGGACAACTGGGAACCGCGCGCCGTCAATCTCGAGGGAAAGTACCAGACGAAGGAAGTCTGGAAGGACCGGAACGGCGAGGACCTCCATCCGCACACGAACTACGCGGTGGGAGGCAACACCAAGTTCTACGGCGCGGCGCTATTCCGGCTGCGCAAGGAAGACTTCGGCGAGATTCGCCACCACGGCGGCATTTCACCCCGCGTGGCCCATCTCGTATGACGAGCTCGAGCCGTACTACGCGCGCGCCGAGCGCATGTACCACGTCCACGGACAGCGCGGAGAAGACCCAACCGAGCCGCCCTCGAGCGGACCCTTTCCGCATCCATCCGTGAGCCATGAGCCGCGCCTGGAGCAGCTCAGCCAGGACTTCGCGGGCCAGGGCCTCAGGCCGTTCCATACGCCGCTCGGGATCCTGCTCGACGAGAAGAATCCGCAATCGAGCCGCTGCATCCGTTGCAACACTTGCGACGGCTTCCCGTGCCTCGTGCGCGCCAAGGCGGACGCGCAGGTGCTCGCCGTCGAGCCCGCGCTCGAGTATCCGAACGTCACGCTGCTCACCAACGCCTTCGTCGAGCGCCTGGAGACGAGCGCGACAGGCCACGAGGTCGCGAAAGTGATCGTCCGCCGCGAGGGCGCGCTCGAGGAGTACCGCGCCGGGATCGTGGCGGTCGCCTGCGGCGCGATCAACTCCGCCGCCTTGCTTCTCCGCTCGGCGAACGGGCACCACCCGGACGGGCTCGCCAACCGCTCCGGCGTCGTCGGCCGGCACTACATGGGACACGTCAACTCGGTCCTGATGGCCGTCTCGAAATGCCCCAACCCGACCATCTTCCAGAAGTCGCTCTCGGTGAACGACTTCTACTTCGGCGACCGCGAATTCCCCTACCCGATGGGGCACATCTCCTTCGTCGGCAAGCTCGACGGTGTGACGCTCAAGGGCGGTGCGCCGGCCATCGCTCCCGGGTTCACGCTCGACCTGATGGCGCGACACTCCCTCGATTTCTGGCTCACCTCCGAGGACCTGCCGGACCCGGAAAATCGCGTCACTCTGGATTCCCAGGGACGCATCGTCCTCGACTACCGGCCGAACAACGAGGAGGCCCACCGGCAACTCATCGCGCGTCTCAAGGCCGCCATGAAGGCGCAGCGGGCTTGCTCGCTGCACGGCAAGGAGTGCCACGAGGGCCTCTTCGCGCGCAGCCTCTACGTCGGCCAGCGCATCCCGCTCGCGGGCGTCGCGCACCAGAACGGAACCATCCGCTTCGGCAACGATCCGCGCACCTCCGCGCTCGACCGCGATTGCAAGGCTCACGACTTGGACAATCTCTACGTCGTCGACGCAAGCTTCTTCCCCTCGTCGGCCGCTGTGAATCCCGCGCTCACGATCATGGCCAACGCGCTGCGCGTCGGAGACCACCTGGCCGAGCGGCTCCGCTGACGCGGCGTTGCGGTAGAAAGGACCTCGACTTCGTCGAGGAGCTGAGTGGCCATGGTGGACGTGTCCGGCGAGATTTGCTGCAAGCAGGTCGTCGAGCTGGTCAACGACTATCTCGAGGACGCCCTGCCGTTCGAAGAGCGTACCTATTTCGAGCGGCACCTCGCCGACTGCGAGGGGTGCACCGAGTACGTACGCCAGCTCCGCCAGCTCAGCCGGGCCGCTACCCGTCTCCGCGAGGAAGACCTTCCGGCGAAGATGCCCGAGGGGCTGCTCGAGGCATTCCGCAATTGGAAGAAGGCCGCCAAATGACCGCGTTCGAGTCTCTCGCCCGCGGCTCCCCCGCGCCCTTCACCGCCGTCGCCTGACCGGCTCCTTCGCGAGCGCCCGGGATGGGTCTGCAGTGACGCCTCCCCAGTCTGCGATCTCTTCTAATGGACGGGGCTAGAGCTCGTCCGGATCGAGCTTGCCGGCCAGATCCGTGAGAGGCCGTTTCAAGTTCACGATCGTGCGCGGAGTGCCCTGCAGGCGTGTTGGAGCTTATCGATCGTCGTGGCGGCCGCGAGTCATTCGTCTCCGCGCGCGACCCAGTTTCTCAGCTACTGCCTCGACGCGGCCATCAGCGGCCCGACCGGACACGCCGGCAGTGCTCGTAAATTTCGGCTCTCGCGGTGGCGAACCTCCGCGGGACCGCGGCCGCGCGCGAGGAGCGGGCCTGGCAGGCGGCACGGATCTGAAAGCGTCTCGGCATTGAAGGCCGTTGAGTCAGCGCGTACCCGTCACGGGCAGTCGCTCGCCGCGGAGTTGCGCGAGGTTCCTGCGCACATCCGGCAGGCCCTCCGCCAGCAAATCGAGGTCCCGCCGCGGGAGGCTCCAAACGTCGAGCGGCTCAATGCAGCGGACGGTCGCGCTGCGCACGCCCTGCTCGACCAGCAGCGCCATCTCGCCGAAGAGATCGCCAGGCCCGAGCCGCGCGATGGCGCGATCGCCGCGGACCATCTCGGCGCTGCCGCGCAGGATGGTGTAGATGCGGTCGCCCAGATCGCCTTCGTGGAAGACTTCCTGGCCCGGCTCGTAATGCTCGCGCCGCATCACGGGCGGGACCGCGAAGCGAAACTGGACGAGATCGGGAGGCAGGAACAGGTCGAAGGTCCACGAGGCGGCGACTTTGGCGCGGCGGCCCCATCCCGGCAGCTTCAAGAGATAGATCGTCCGCCATAAGAACCACGCCAAGACGCCGGAGACCGGAATGCCCCCGATTTCCGCCACCGCGCTGCGCGAGCCGAGCGATCCCATTTTGCCGAGACCGCGGAAAGAGAACGCTCGCCGTGCTCCTCCGTCGATCGCCGCCATCACGTTTTGCGCGAGCACATCGGCCTGGCGGGTGGCGTGCTGCGCGGTCGGGGGCGCGAATCCGCCCTCGGGCGCCGGAACCAGCGCACAGTCGCCAAGCGCCCACACGCCGTCGTGACCCTCGACGGCAAGCTCGCGCGTCACCTGCACGCGGCCGCGCGATTTCGGCACCGGAAGATCCTCGATGCGAGGATGCGGCGAAGACGGGACCGTGGAGATGAGCGTGCGGGTCGGGATGCGCCTCCCGTCGGCGAGAAGCGCCTCGGCACCCGTTGCAGCTTCGAGGCGGGTATTCAGCGCGATCTCCACGCCGCGCTCCCGGAGGATGCGCTCGGCGAAGCGTCCGAGCTTCTCCGTCACCTCGGGCAGGATCCGATCCTGTGAGTGCACGAGCACGACGCGGATCTCCCGCGGGTCGAGCGAAGGAAAGCGCCGGGCGATCCCCCGCGCGAAGTCGTTCAGCTCGGCGACAACCTCCACCCCGGAAAATCCGCCGCCGGCGACCACGAAGGTGAGAAGTTCCTCGCGCAGGCGCGGGTCGTGCTGCTCGATGGCGGCTTCCTCGACGGCGCGGATGACGCGGTTTCGCACCTCCAGCGCGTCCTGCAGGTTCTTGAAAGGCAGCGCGTGCTCGGCGAGTCCGCGCAGGCCGCGGAAGTCGGTGACGTTGCCGAGCGCGAGCACCAGGTGGTCGAACGGGAGCACGTGCGGGTGCGGCTGGAAGCCAGGCGCGGTCGTCACAGTGCGCGCAGCGAGATCGACCCCCATCACATCGCGCACGTGCAGTTCCGTGCGCGGCAGGAGGTGCTTCAACGGGCTGACCAGATCCGTGAGGCCGATCGTTCCGCCGATGACCTCCGGCAGCATCGGTTGGAAGACGAAGTAGTTCTCCTTGGAGACGAGGACCAGTTCCACGTCGTCGCGCGCACCGAGCCGCTTCTCGAGCGCCGCGGCGGCGAAGACGCCGCCGAAACCGCCGCCGAGGATCACGACGCGCTTCTTCTGCGGAGGGGGCGCGCGCTGGGCGCAGAAGATACAAGGAACGCGCGGGTCGTGAACGATCTTCGCGCAGCCGCGGCGCAAGGGCAGTAACGTCGCTAGGAGCATCCCGAGAGGTGGCGCGACGAAGTAGAGGAGGAGCGAGGAGAGGTTGCCGTCGAAGAGCGCGGAAGCGAGAGAGCGCGCGGGATTCATGCTCGTCCCGGAGAGGGGCGCCTCGAGGACGATGTAGAGCGCCAAGAGCGCGCCGGCGGCGAGGCCCGTGTAGCGCGCAAAGCGCGAGCCGCCGATACGCAGTACGACGACCATGAGCAACGCCGAGATGCAGAGCTCCGCGGCGAATGCAATTGCGAAACCTGCAGGCCCCGGATTGGTCGCGGCGAAGTGGACGCCCGAGAGCCGCGGGCCGAGAACGGCGCGCGCGAGCGCGACTCCGAGGAGCGCGCCGGTGATCTGCGCGGTGATGTAGAGCGCCGCGTCCCAGCGCGGCAACCGGCCGAGTCTCAAGAACGCGAGCGTCACCGAAGGATTGAGGTGCGCCCCCGACCTCTTCCCGAGCGGAGAATAGATGAGGAGGATCGCGGTGAGACCCATGGCCAGGCCCATCAGGGCGCGGCGCTCGAGCGCGCTGGGAATCGTCGCCCGGACCGGCGAAGCGGGATGCTCGAGCAGGACGGCAAAGAAGCAGGCGCTGAAAAGGAACGCGCCGAGCCCGAACGCTTCGCTGGCGATCTCGACGGCGTGGCTGCGCAGCGCTTTCACGAGAGTCATCGCCTCTCCTCGGGCCGGGCACCGTCGCCGCGACGGATGCGGTTCGCGCGAGCGGCAGGCTCGACGAGATCGACCGTGAGGACGCGCAACAGTTCCGCGACGCTCCACGCCTGCGCCGGGCACCCTCCGGGACGGAAGGGCTCCTCCGCGTCGAACACCTCGGAGATCTGACCCAGGCACACGTCCGAGGTCAGATGCCGTTCCAGCGGCTCGAGGAGGCGCCGGCAGTGAGCGAGGCTCTCCGCCGTCCTGCCGAAAGCAGCGAGGTACGCGCGGACGTATGGTCCCAGGAGCCAGGGCCACACCGTCCCCTGGTGGTAGGCGGTATCGCGTTCCCAGGGGCCGCCGCGGAAGTGCGCGACGTACTCGGGCTCGCCGCGGGCCAGCGTCCGGAGCCCGTAGGGCGTGAGCAGCTCGTTCTCGACGACCCGGACCACGGAGCGTCGCTGCGCCGGATCGAGCAACGGGAACGGCAACGAGATCGCGAAAAGCTGGTTCGGCCGGATCGCTGCGTCGTCGCCGCGAGGCCCGCCGGCGACGTCGTACAGGCAGCCGCGCGCCGCATTCCAGAAGGCACGCGCGAAGGACTGTTCGACGGCATCGGCTTCGCGGTCAGAGGAGGCCGAAGCTACCTCGTCCCCCGTAGCCTGGGCGAGTAGCGCGGTGATGCGGAGCGCGTTGTACCAGAGCGCGTTGATCTCGACGGGCTTCCCGTGGCGCGGCGTGACGACGTGGTCGCCGATCTTGGCGTCCATCCAGGTGAGTTGGGCGCCCGCCTCGCCGGCGGCGAGGAGGCGGTCGCGCGGATCGACTCGGATGCCGTGTCGCGTCCCTTCGAAATGGAAACGGAGGATCTCCTGCATCGCCGGCAGGATCTCCCGCGTAAAGGCCGCGTCACCGGTCGCGGAGACGTAGGCGAAGGCGGCCTGGAAGAGCCAGAGAGTGGCGTCGACCGTGTTGTACTCGGGCGCCTCGCCGCGGTCGGGGAATCGATTCGGCAGAAGTCCTCGATCGCGGTGAGTGAGGAACGAGCGGATGACGTCGCGCGCCTCGTCGAAGCGGCCTCGCGAAAGGAGCAGGCCGGGCAGCGCGATCATCGTGTCGCGGCCCCAGTCGGTGAACCAGGGATAGCCGGCGATCACGGTGGGGCTTCCGTCCTTGCGCCGCACTACGTACTGGTCGGCGGCCCGGGCGAGGTGGGCCGTGAACGGATCGGCGGAAGTGGGCGCCCTGCGCGCGCGCTCGGCCGATTCGAGCCTGGCCACCTCGGCGGCATCCATGGTCCGGCCGCTCAGGGAGGCGACGAGGAACGCCGGCTGCCCGGGACCGACTTCCAGCGTGAGCGTCCCCATCTTCCAAAGGTCTTCCGCGGAATCGAGCCCGCGATCCCGCTCGACCTCGTACTGGTGCGCGAAATACCACGCGCCGTCCGCGGTGAAGCGGCCGTCCGGGCTCGCGTGCACGGCAAGTTCCGGAAGCCCCGCGTACGGGCGCATGCGCAAGGTGAGAGCGCCCGGGTTCCGCTCTTCGCGCACCGATCGGTCGAGGGCCGGATTGGCGTGCACGAGGGCGTGGTAGTCGCGGAACGCGAGGAACGGGGCGATGGCGAGGCGGCAGGGGCGCGAGGCGCGGTACAGGACCACGACCGTATCCTCACCCTGGACGAGGAAGAGCGACTTCTCGATCCGCGCGCCGCCAGGGATCGCGAAGACCCAGGTTGGAAACGGGTCGAGGCGGAACTCGATCAGGTTCCGATAGCCCTCCGGGTGGATCGTGTCCGGATAGGCGTTGGTGGCGAGTTGTACGCCGGGCTCCACCACCTCTTCGAGACGAGAGACCAGGACGTGCCGCTCGACGGGAGGACGCAAGGAAGCGACCAGGAGCCCGTGGTAGCGGCGGGTGTTCGCGCCTGCCACCGTGCCCATGGCGAATCCGCCGGCGCCATTCGTCTCCAGCCACTCGAGCCGCGAGGCGCGCTCGTAATCGGCGCACGCCTCGCGCGATACCGCTAACGGTTTCATGGTCATTCTCCGCTCTGCTGGAGGAGCTTCGCGACGAGGCCGGTCCAGCCCGTCTGGTGGCTTGCGCCGACACCCGATCCATGGTCCCCGTGGAAGTACTCATGAAACGGCACGTAATCGCGGAACTGCGGGTCGCGCTGCAGCTTCTCCTCGTGCCCGAAGACGGGACGACGCCCGCGCTCGTCGCGCAGGAAGATGGCTGCGAGGCGCCGGGATAACTCCGCTGCAACCTCCGCGAGGTTCAACATCTTCCCCGACCCCGTCGGGAACTCCACCCGGAACGAATCGCCCACGTAGTGGTGGAATTTCTGCAGCGACTCGATGAGCAGGTAATTGACCGGGAACCAGATGGGTCCGCGCCAGTTGGAGTTGCCGCCAAACAGCCCGCTCGAGGATTCCGCGGGCTCGTAGGCGACGGAGTAGCTCTGCCCGTCGAGGTTGAGGACGTACGGGTCGGCGCGGTGCACCGCCGAGAGCGCGCGGACGCCGTAGGGTGAGAGGAACTCCTTCTCGTCGAGGAGCCGCGCCAGCACGCGCCGCAGCTTCTCCGGATCGACGATGGCGAGGAGCCGCCGGCCCTGGTCGCCCGGCGTCTGCATGCAGGCGACGCCTTCGGTGAGGTCAGGCCGGTTGTCGACGAACCAGTCCAGCCGGCGCGCGAAACCGGGGAAGCCCTCGATGCGGCCGGCCTCGATCGCCTCGACAGCGAAGAGCGGGATGAGACCCACCATGCTGCGTATTTTCAGCTTCATTTCCTCCTGGCCGGGCCGGTGGAGGAGGTCGTAGTAGAAGCCATCCTGCTCGTCCCAGAGTCCCATCGTGTTCATCGCCCGCGCGATGTGGACGAAGTGCTCCCAGAACTTGCTCGCGACGTCCTCGTATTCGGGCTCCTCGCAGGCCAGCTCCAGCGCGATGGAGAGCAGGTTCAACGAGTACATCGCCATCCAGCTGGTGCCGTCGGACTGCTCGAGGTGGCCTCCGCCGGGGAGCGGAGCGGAACGGTCGAAGACCCCGATGTTGTCGAGGCCTAGGAAACCGCCCTGGAAGACGTTGTGCCCTTCGGCGTCCTTGCGATTGACCCACCAGGTGAAGTTGAGGAGCAGCTTGTGGAAGATCCTCTTGAGGAACGCGCGATCGCCCACGCCGCGCCGCTTCTTCTCGATCTTGTAGACGCGCCAGGCGGCCCATCCGAGAACGGGCGGGTTCACGTCGCCGAACGCCCATTCATAGGCGGGGATCTGGCCATTCGGGTGCATGTACCACTCGCGGACGACGAGCAGGAGCTGCTCCTTGGCGAAGTCGGAATCGACGAGAGCGAGGGGAATCGCGTGGAACGCCAGGTCCCAGGCTGCGAACCACGGGTACTCCCACTTGTCGGGCATCGAGAGGACGTCTGCGTTGTAGAGGTGCCCCCAATCGGAGTTGCGTCCGTTCTTGCGTCCGTTGGGCGGAGCGGGCTGGCCCTTGTCGCCGCCGAGCCAGTCTCGGACTACGTAGTGGTAGAACTGCTTCGACCACAGCATTCCCGCGAGCGCCTGGCGCATGACGCTCTTCGCGTCGCCCGAGAGGTCGGCCGGGATCACCGTCGCGTAGAACTCGTCGGCCTCGCGCTTGCGCGCGGCGAAGACCTCCGGTGTGCGATCGAGCGTCGCCCCGTTCTCACGCGTGAGCCGCAAATGCACCGTCTTGCTCTGTCCGGCGCCGATTTGCAGTCGATAATGCGCGGCGCACTTGCTGCCGGCCTGCTCCTGATTCACCGAGCGTGAACCTTGCACCACGTGATCGTTGATGCCGTCCTTGACGTATCCGGGATTCGCCCCGCCGAAGAGGCGCTTGTGGTTGGTCTCGTTCTCGGTGAAGAGGAGCTCCGGCGCGCCTTCGGCGCGCAAATGGTAGGTGCCTTCCGATTCGTGCTCGGCGACGGCGACGCCCGGCGCTGCCTGCCGGATCGACGGTCGCTTGCCGCCGTTCCAGCTCCAGGTGTTGCGAAACCACAGCGTCGGGAGGAGATGGAGCTCGGCGGCGTCCGGGCCGCGGTTGTGGACCTCGATGCGGACGTGGAGATCATCGATCCCGTCCTTGGCGTACTCGACGAAGACGTCGAAGTACCGATCCTCGGCGAAGACGCCGGTGTCGATCAGCTCGACCTCGCGCCCGGCCCGGCCCTTGCGCGCATTCTCCTCGACGAGCCGCGCGTACGGGTACTCGGACTGGGGGTACTTGTAGAGGTACTTCATGTACGAATGCGTCGGCGTGGAGTCCAGGTAGTAGTACAGCTCCTTCACGTCCTCGCCGTGGTTACCCTCCGACCCCGTCAGGCCAAAAAGGCGTTCTTTCAAGATCGGGTCCCTGCCGTTCCACAGGGCGACCGAGAAGCAGAGTACCTGGCGACGGTCGCTGATGCCGGCGAGGCCGTCCTCGTTCCAGCGGTAGGCGCGCGAGCGGGCTTGGTCGTGCGGAAAGTAGTCCCAGGCCGTGCCGTGCGGGCTGTAGTCCTCGCGGACCGTGCCCCAGGCGCGCTCGGAGAGATATGGGCCCCAGCGCTTCCAGTGCTTCTTGCGCTCGCGCGCTTCCTCGAGCCTCACTTCTTCGGCAGTCATCGGGCCTCCGCAATCTGTGTTTCGTCGGTAAAGAGGAGGGCGTGCCCGTCGGGATCGCGGGCGAGCAGCGCACGTCCTCGCGCTACGGTCACCGGGCGCAGTGAGAGGAACGCCGTATGATCCCTGCGCAGCGCGCGTTCCACAAGGCCGACGTCGCCGGCGATGGCCGTCTGCCAGTGCGCGAGATCGTTCGCGCGCGCGCCTTCGGGATACGGCCGGCCGTCGCGAGGCGAGAGATATTCGAGCAGCTCGACCCCGGGACCCTGCGCAGCCCGCAGCGCCGTGATGCGCAAGTGCGCGCCGAATACGCCGTTCAGGTGCTCTTGCTCGGGACCGTAGTTGTCGCTCGTGCCAGCGACGCGCATTCCCAGCAGCCCGCGGTAGAAACGCAAGCTCGCATCCGTGTCGCCGACGACGATCGCCGTGTGATCGATACCGAGAAAGAGCGCGTCCTTGCGCTGCCAGCGGGCATCGCCCTTACCTCGGGGAAATTGCAGGACTTCGAGGACGTGTCGATCGGGATCCTTGAAGTAGAAGGCTCGGATCCCTCCGGCATTCGCGTTCCAGTCCGGCAGCCGCTGCGGCGAGGACGAGGCGTGCTCCACCTTGGCGGCGCGCAGGCGGGCATAGGCCGCGTCCATGTCGCTCACGATGATGGCGGCGTGCTGGAAGGAGTGGTCGTTGCTGCGCGTGTCCTCGGGAATGCTGCGGCCGCGCGGAGCAAGGTACTCGGTCAGTTCCAGGCACTCGGAGCCGAGTTGCAAGCGCGCCGACCGAGCGTGCGCCGCGAAGAGGCCCGTGAGCGTCTCGAGGACGCTCCCTTCCATCTCGACGATCTCGCCTTGCCGCTCGAAGTCGAGCACCCGGAGGTAGAAGTCCGCCGATCGGTCGAGATCGGAAACGGTGATCCCGATGCAGCGAACTTCCCTGGCCAGCGGCTCCGCGAACGCCCGCGCCACGAGCGACGAGAGCGCGACAAGGACTGCCCAGGAAAAGCGACGAAGGGTCATGGCAAGGGGTCTCCGCAAACGCTCTCTCGTTACAGATGTGCCAGCTCAACCGCCGCGGGCGAACTCGGGGTACAGCGTCATTCCGCCGTCGACGTACAGCGAGATGCCGTTCACGTAATCGGAGTCGTCGCTCGCGAGCCACACGGCCGTCTTGCCGATGTCCTCGGGCTCGCCGATGCGTCCGTAAGGGATGAGCGTCAAGAGCGAGCCGAGCGACTCCGGCGTGCTCCAGGCAGCAGTATTGATCGGCGTCCGGATCGCGCCCGGCGAGATCGAGTTCACGCGGATCTTGAACGGCGCCAGCTCCTGCGCGAGCGTCTTCATGAGGAGCATCACGCCGCCCTTCGATGCTGCATAATTGGCATGCCCCGCCCAGGGAATCTTCTCGTGCACCGAGCTCATGCAGATGATCTTTCCCGCCGCGCGCGAGACCGAAGAGACGACGCCGCGGCGCTTGAACTCACGGACGGCTTCCCGGGCGCAGAGGAACTGCCCGGTGAGGTTGACTGAAATGACCTTGTTCCATTGCGCGAGCGTCATCTCGTCGAAGCGCGCGTCGCTCTGGAGCCCCGCATTGCTGACGAGGATATCCACCGTCCCGAAGTGCTCGATGACGCGGCGGAACATGTCCGAGACCTCCGATTCGGCGGATACGTCGGCCCGCACCGTCAGCGAACGGCTGCCGGAGCGCGCGATCTGTTCGGCCACCTCGACCGCCTTTTCCTCGCCATCGCGGTAGTTGACGGCGACGTCGGCTCCCGCCGCGCCGAGGGCGACGGCGACGGCCTTGCCGATCCCCGAGTTCGCACCGGTGACGAGCGCCTTCTGGCCTGCGAGCGGCTTGTTCTGCCCCATTGGGTTTCTCCGGTTCCGGGTTTGACGGTTTGGTCGCTCGGCGGGCGAGGGCGTTACACGCGAGGCTCCGCGTAACGGATCGCCGCCGGCGGATACGTGGGCGATGGACGCGAACCGCGCTCCCAACCGAATTCCAAGGAGGAACCATGAATATGCACGCTGGAACCCAGACCCATGTCCCCCCGGTCGCCGCCGCCGACTTCGCCCGGAGCGCAGCCATCGAGACGATCGGAATCAACGTCCTGCGCTACGCCCTCGTGCTCATCTTCGTGCTCTTCGGCACGTTGAAGTTCACGGTGGCGGAAGCAGCCGCCATCAAGCCGCTCGTCTCGAACAGCCCGTTCATGAGCTGGCTGTACGCGTTCCTAAGCGATCAGGGCGTCTCGAGCCTCATCGGCACGACCGAGCTGATCGCGGCGGCGCTCATCGCCGTTCGCCCCTTTTCCGCGCGCGCTTCGGCCATCGGCAGCGCGATCGCCGTCGGTACCTTCGCGACCACGCTGTCCTTCCTCTTCACCACCCCAGGCGCGCTGTCTCCGATGCACCCCGCGCACGGGTTCCTGCTCAAGGACGTCGTGCTGCTCGGCGCGGCGGTCGCGATCGGGACGGAGGCCGTGCGCGCGGCGTTCTCCGGAGCGGAGGGGCGCTGATTTGGCGACGATGTACGGCTTGACGGAGTTTCTCGAGCTGTGTCCCGGACCTGTGCGCCGGGTCCGGGACGCACGCCGAGCGCAAATGGGCATTCGTTTACGTGCAACGAACGATGGGGTTGGCACGCTTGCTGGTCCAGCTGCGTGCCACGGCGTGCACTCTTTGGAGCGGGTTCTCCCGGCGGCAGTTTCTTTCCGGCCGTGTTCATCGGGTGCCATGCTGGGGGTCACCCCGCAAGCTCGCGTTCCATCTCCGCCCAGTCGAGCTTGGCCCCGATGCGAGACAGGACGGAATGGAGCCCGAACCGGATGCGGAACAAGAAGAGCAGCTTTCCCGGGAGGCGCAATTGCAGAGCAGCACGCTTGCTGGAAAGCAAGCTCCGAGCGTCGAGATCGATCCCTGCTTCGACGCGAGGCGTTCCGGGAATCAGCACCGGGCCGAAGAATCCGCGCAGCAACCGGCGCGTAGTTTCCATGCCAGGTCTACGTTCCGGGGCACGCGTTCCGAGGACCAGTAGCGCGGCGCGGATTTCGCCTGGGTGGTCGCGCCGAACGGCTCGGGACAATGCCTTCAACGCCTCGACGGTGGATTGGTCGAAACGGTGCACGCACCCATAATCGAGAATGACGACCCGACCCTGGTCGCCGAAGAGAAGGTTGCCGGGATGAGGGTCGGCATTGAATAGCCCTTCGCGATGCAAGGTGCCGATGTAGAACCGGTACAGCAGTGAGCCCACACGGTCCCGCGCTGCTTGCGCGGCCGACGCGGCGAACCTCTCCAGCGATTCGCCTTCGTACCATGTCGTCGTCAGGACACGGCGCGAGCACCATTCCGGGTGCACTGCAGGAACGATCAGGTCGCGATCGGTCGCAAAGATGTCCGCAAACCGCTCCTGGTTGGACGACCTGGCCGATGCATCGAAGAGCCGTTGTTCGTGATCCTTTACACGTCCTCCTGCCGGTCACCGCGAATGCCGTCGGACTCGATGAGCGCGATGTCCACCTGGCCGGTCACGTCGAGGAACTCGAGCCCCATGTCCCCGCCGGGAAAGGGCGTAGTTGTTCGATGGAGGAAGCAGGCTGGGCATCCGTCCGTCCACGGCGCCGAGGGCCGCGAGGTACGGACGGTATTTCGAGTAGGTGAGATCGTGCTCGGTGATCACGAACGGTTTCGTCGGCGACTTCGGATCGAAGCGGACGAACGCGGGATCGTACAGGGCATTCACGAGGAAATCGGGTGGAACAAACGTTGCTGCTCTGCCCTTGCATTGCTGCACACTTGGTCCTCGCCCTGCAGCCCTTTTTCTTGGCGGTGTAGTGGCAAACCGCCGTCGGGCAAACGCCCGCGGGTGTAACGCGCGTCGCGAGCGGACCACTGACTGTTGTCGTTGGAGGCATCAGGCAGGGCGCTTTGCGCGCCCGGCTTGCAAACCACGCCACACATATAGAGGGAGAATCTCGATGCTCCGTACTTCACTCCTGTTCATGATGGCCTGCGGAATCGCGACTGCTGCGGCTGCGGGCGAGAAGATGATCGCGAAGACCACCTTCCATGTCCGGATCGAAAACGTATCGACGCCGACCACGTTGCACTCCGCGAGCGGCGACACCGCGCCGGCGCCCAATTCGCCCGGGCTCTGGATCGTCCACACCGCGAAGCGGGTCGTGTTCACGGCCGGCAAGCTCGATCGCGGCCTCGGCCTCGAGGCCCAAGCCGAGGACGGGAACCCCGCGCCCCTCGCCGCGTCCGTGAAGAAGGCGAAGAGTGTGATCGCAAGCGGAGCATTCGACACGCCGGTCGGCGACGAGAAGCCAGGACCAGCTCTGCCCGGCAAGGCCTACGAATTCACTTTCCAGGCGAGAGCGGGTGACCGGCTGACGGTCACGACGATGTTCGGTCAATCAAACGACCTCTTCTATGCGCCGGACGACGCAGGCATCGCGCTGTTCGAGAACGGTGCTCCCATCAGCGGCGACATCACCGGCCGGTTCCTTCTGTGGGATGCCGGCACCGAGGTCAACGAGGAGCCCGGGTTCGGCCCCAACCAGGCTCCGTGGCAGGCGGCGCCAAATACCGGCCGCTCCGAACGCGATCCCGTTCGGCGCATCGAGGACGTGAAGGACGGCTTCAGCTATCCGGCCGTCGAGCAGGTCATCCGCGTCACCATCACGCCGCGCGCGAGCGCGATCGTGACGAACTGAGGGAGCCCTCCGATGAGCCATAGAATCGCACAGCTCATTCCAGCAATCGCATCCGTGGCCCTCCTCCTGTTCTCGACCGCGGTCCCTGCACAGGTCGCGGAGAAGAGAACCTTGACGCTCGCAGGCGCCGAGAAAGTGGTGGCGGCAGCGTTGTCGGAGGCGCGGCGCCTCAAGACCACGGGAGCGGTCGCAGTGGTGGACGATGGCGGGAACCTGCTCGCCCTCTCGCGCATCGACGGGACGTTTGCCGCGGCAGGTCGCATCAGCACGGGCAAGGCACGGACCGCGGCGCTCTTCAAGAAGCCCACGCGCGCGTTCGAGGAGATCATCGGCAAAGGCCGCACTGCGATGATCGCTCTCGAGGACTTCACGCCGCTCGAGGGAGGGATCCCACTGACCGTCGACGGGCAGATCGTCGGGGCGGTGGGCGTGAGCGGTGCCGCGAGCGCCCAGCAGGACGAGGAGCTGGCGGTCGTGGCGGCCGCGGCGCTGTCCGTGCCGGTTTCGCCGCGCGGGGAAGCGACGGTGACGATCGTCCCGCACGACAAGGTCGCCGCGGCGTTCCAGCGCGGGTCCCCTCTGCTCGAAGTAGCCGACTACAAGGTGCATGCGAGCCACCGCAGCGGTCCGGGCCAGGTCGAGATCCACACGTACGACACGGACATCATCCACGTGCTGAAGGGTCAGGCGACGCTCGTGACCGGCGGAACCGTCGTCGCAGCGCAGACGGTGCAGCCCGAGGAGATCCGCGGCACGTCCGTGCAGGGAGGCGAGGCTCGGCAAATCACGGCGGGCGATGTCGTGGTCGTGCCGAACGGCGTCCCGCACTGGTTCCGCGACGTCCCCGGACCGCTCGACTACTACGTCGTCAAGGTCCGCGCTCAAAACGGGAGCATGCCGTGACGGCGCGCACTCCGGTCCTGGCGGCGCTCGCCGTCCTGCTGGTCGGCGGGTCCAGAGCGGTCGGAGCGGCCGCTCACGCTCCCGCCGATACTCCCACTGGACGGCCCGATGCGATCGTCGATCTCGCCTCGAAGGAAGGTGCGGCCCTGGTCGGCGCGAGCTGGAGGTACCGCGACGCGACGCTCGTAGACGTCGCGGCGCGGGCGGCAGGTCCTGACCTGAGACCGTCTGGCGCGCCGATCCGTGCCCTCGACGTGTCGCCGTCGGCGACGGACGTGTTCGCGCGCGAGGCCGGATTCGAGCGCATCCCTCCCGACGCGCTCGAGCGGCGCCGTGGCAACGGGAAGGTATCTTTCGGCTGGTACCGCGTGGATGTCACACTGCCGGAGCGCATCGGCAGCGTGCCGGTAACGGGCTCGACGGTCGCTTTCGAGATCGTGGTCGACGACTATGCCGAAGTCTGGGTCGACGGGAAGCTGCCGCTCGTTCTTGGTGAGACGGGCGGGGCCGTGGTGAGAGGTTTCAACGCACCGAACCGCGTCATCGTTGCGCGAGACGCGCGGCCGGGGCAGCAGATCCGGCTTGCGGTCTTCGGCATCAACGGGCCGATCTCCGCCGGTCCCAATAACTTCATCTGGGTCCGCTCGGCGACGCTCGAGGTCCGCCGAGCCCGGCAGGAGCCGCCGGGCGAGGTAGCGCGCGTTCTGCGCGCCGATTCGGCCTTCGATTCGGTGGTCCCGCCGGACGCCCGCATCGAAAAGGTCGCCGACGGCTTCCTGTTCACGGAAGGCCCGGTGTGGCACCCCGATGGCTACCTCTTGTTCAGCGATCCCAACGCGAACACGATCTACCGGTGGTCGCCGGCCGGTCAGGTGTCGATTTATCGTGCGAAGAGCGGCTACAAGGGGATCGACGTGGGCGAGTACGGCCAGCCCGGCTCGAATGGCCTCACGCTCGACCGCGAGGGCCGCCTCACCATCAACGAGCATGGGAACCGGCGCGTGACGCGGCTCGAGAAGAACGGCTCGCTCACGGTCCTTGCGGATCGATATGAGGGCAAGCGCCTGAACAGCCCGAACGACCTCGTCTACCGTTCAGACGGCGCCCTTTACTTCACGGACCCGCCGTTCGGGCTGCCGAAGGCCTTCGACGATGCGCGAAAGGAACTCCCGTTCAGCGGCGTGTTCTGCTTGAAGGACAGCAAGCTGAATCTCGTGTCGACGGATCTCATCGGACCGAACGGGATCGCGTTCTCGCCCGACGAGCGGTTCCTGTACGTCACGAACTGGGACGAGAAGCGCAAGGTGGTGATGCGCTACGAGGTCGGACCGAGGAGCTGCGAGCTGACGAATGGCCGCGTCTTCTTCGACATGACGAAGGCATCCGGCGAAGAGGCCCTCGACGGCATGAAGGTCGATCGGCAAGGTCACCTCTTCGTCTCGGGACCGGGTGGCCTCTGGGTCATCTCCTCCGAGGGGAAGCATCTCGGCACGATCAAGCCGCCCGAGCTTCCCGCGAACATGGCCTTCGGCGATGCTGATGGCCGGACGCTCTACATGACCGCGCGTACGGGCATCTACCGGATGCGCCTTGCGCACGAGGGGATCCGGCCGCCACTGGCGAGCGCGTCGCGGTAGGGTGGTCGGAGGGGAGCCCTCGCGGCAAGGACGCCAGCGCCGCGCAGCAGTACACGCTCACGATCCGCTGACGTCCACCCGGCTGTCCTGCGCCGACTCGTCCCCGGGGTTCCGGGGGCGAGTCGGTTCTCGCTCGATGCCACCTCCACCAGCGCTCGCGTCGGCCCTGCTCAGCGCGCCTCGATGCGCCAAATGAACGCCCATGTTCCGGGCAACAGCCCATCTATCCGAAGTTCGTTCCTTTGATGCATTAGCGATGCGGCGGTGCTGTGACAGAGCGCTTTCTTCTTGCCTCACGGGGTCTTGCCCACTCGATCATCGGGACTGAAAATCCCCGTGTCGGTGGTTCGATTCCGCCCCTGGGCACCAATTCCGAGGAGTTAGCCGTCTCAGGAGTCTCACTGGTAGCAGGCCGTGCACTCTGGTCTGTCCAACCGGTGTCCAAGCCATTTCAGTGGTGAGCCGCGCCGCGAGCAGGTCCGGCGGCGGCCGTGCGTACGTCCGCTGCAGCATCCGCGTATCGGCGTGGCCCATCGTTGGCGCGATGGTGTCGAGGTGGGCGCCCGCGGCCCGCAGCCCGGTGGAGTAGGGTCCGCCGCAGATCGTTCGGCGTGCAGTGGTCGATCCCGGCGCGCCTGGCCGCGTACCGGACGGCACACCGGAACTCGTCGGGCTTCTTCTTGAACAGCATCGGCGCGGTCCCCCGCGCGTGCTCGAGCGCGTACCCCACCAAAGTGCCCTGCCAGTCGGTCACGATCGGTACGTCGCGCTCGCGGCTCCTGCGCTTGGTTCCGCGGAGGCGCACCAGCCTTTCGCCGATGTCCGTCGCGCTGCGCCCGCACCGCGGCGCGCAGCGCGGCGCCCGTGGCGACGCAGAACGCGGCGCGCGCCGCGTCGTCGGGCTCGAGCTCGGCCAGGAGCTTGTCTAGCTCGTCTGGCGGCAGCCAGCGAACGCGCGCAACCGATTGGTCTGCATGGTTAGAAGTTCACTCGCAGCGAGGTGCCGAACGTGCGCGGTTGGTTCGTCAGGTATCCGATGCGGGCCAAGGTTCCGCGTTCGCGGTCGAGTGCCAGGAACGCGCGCTCGTCCGTGAGGTTGTTTCCGTACAGCGAGAAGTCCCATTTTTCCTGCTTGACGCCGATCCGCGCGTTCACGATGTCGTAGGCCGGCAGCTTCGGGTTGTACGTGAAGACGTTCGCGGTGTACGGAGCCCCGGGCGTGTTAGCCCCGAACGCCGGAATGTTGAGCGTCCCCAGGTCCTCGTCACCCACCTGCGTGAAGCGGGAGCCGACGAACTGGTTCACCGCCGTGACATAGACGAGGTACCCCGCCCGGACCTCCCACTGGTAGGTGGCGGCTGCCGCGAACTTGAACTTGGGGACACTCGGCAGCCGCGCCCCGCTTCGGATCCCCGAAACGATGCTCACCGTCCCGTCCGGGGCCGTCGAGGTCAACGTGGACTGCAACTTGGCATCGTCGTAGCTCCCCGAGAGCGTGAAATCGAAATTGCGGGTCGGCGCCGCCTCGAATTCGAGGTCGACCCCCATGCTTCGCGCCTTGGGCACGTTGAAGATGACGCGCGAAGAGCAGGAGCCGGCCGTCACGGTCGTCTGGAGGTCGTGGATGTCCATGTAGAAGACGGAGACGTCCACCGAGGCCTTTCCCCCGAGGAACTTCGACTTGGCCCCCAGCTCGTAGTTCCAGACGGTCTCGTCGTTCCAGTTGGTGTGGCCGCCGAAGGTGATGCGGTCCTGCGGCGTGCAGAGGGAAAAGTTGAGGGGGTCGTTGATGCCGCCCAGGCGGAAGCCTCGGGAGACCTGGGCGTTGATCTTCGTGGTGTCTGCGATCTTGTAGCTCAAGATGAACCGCGGGGCCAAGCCGTCGGCGTTCGTGTTGCCGGGTTGCGACACGACCTCGCCATTCGGGCCCTCGCCGAAGATGCCGCCAAAGAGCTGCTGCTTGTCTTCACTGAAGTGGTAGTAGCGCAGGCCGGCGATGAAGTCCCACTGGTCGCTCAGCGCCACGGTGCCCTCGCCGAAAACGGCGAACTGGTCCAGCTTGTACGACAGCTGGGAGAAGAAGAGGCTGTCCGGCGGCGCGAGCGTGTCGATCGAAGATCGTGAGGGAATGCCGCTGACTGCCGTAAAGCCCGTGACGGGAAGGTCCTGGCCGTAGTCGCGGTTCAGGTGGGCGTAGAAGCCGCCCAAGACCCATCGGAAGCGGTCCTGGGTGCCCGAGAGCCGGAGCTCCTGGGTGAACGTCGTGGCCGGCTTGCGGTTCGGCACCGCGGGGTCTCCGCCGCCCGTGGCGTCGTAGAGAGGCGCGTTCAACGAGTAGACGGGCTCGGAGAGGCCGATGCTGCCGCCCGTGATACTGGAGGTGAGCGCGCCCGCGTCGCGCACCACGAGGATGTCGCGGCGGTTGTAGGAGGTGATCGAGGTGAGCTCGGCCACGCCGAAGTCGTAGTTGATGTTCAGGTCGGCCAGGTACCACTTGTCGGTGTACGGCTCCCGGATCTGGATGAACTGTTCCCGGTCGCCCAGCGTGACCGCGGGCCGGTTGGTGGTGAACGGGTTGGCCAGGATGTTGTAGGCATCGATGCGGTTCCAGCCGTCCATCTCGATCTTCTGGTAGAGGAAGCGTGGCGTGATGGTCAGCCTGTCCGTGGGCGCGAACTTGACCGCGATGCGCCCGCCGAAGCGCTTGCCGGTGTTCACGTGCTGCTGGGTGGTCGTGGGGTCCGGCTCGATGGAGCCGTCCGCCTTCGTCGTGATGCCCGGCGAGTCGATGTAGCCCCCCAAGGCGTTGTAGTATGCGGACGCGCGCAGCGCTGCGATCTGTCCCAGGGGGACGTTGAAGCCGAACTTGACCTTTCCCCCCTGGTTGCCGTGCTGGATCGTGCTTCCATCCAGCTCTCCGAACCACTGGGTGGTTCCCAGCTTGGGCTGGTTGGTGATGTAGCGAACCGTGCCGGACTCGGAGCCGGCGCCGAAGAGGGTGCCTTGGGGGCCGCGGAGGACCTCGACGCGGCTGATGTCGAAAAGATCGAGGTCCGGCGTGAACAGGGACATCGCGATCGGTGACTCGTCGAGATAGACGCCGACCTGCTCCTTGACGCCCGGCTGGTCGCGCGCGATCTGTCCCGAGGACACGCCGCGGATCGCCACCTGGCTCTGGCCCGGGCCCAGGTTCTGCACCGAGAAGCCGCCCACGTTCGCCGCCACGTCCTCGATGTCCGTGGCCCCGCGCATGCGGAGCGTCTCTTCGCTCGTCGCTGTCATGGAGAAGGGAACCTTCCTGACCACGTCCTCGCGCTTCATGGCGGTGACCGTGATCTCCTCCGTGAGGTTCGTCACGAGGTTCGTCTCGAGAGTGAAGTCGACGGTGAGCGTGCCGCCTGCGGCCACCGCCTGCCTCTGCTGCAGCGCCGTGACGACGCCCGTGACTTGCCCCGTGGACTGCGCGAACGCTGGCGTGGTGGCGATAAGAAGCGTCGCGGCAGCAAGCCGAAGCCTGCCGATGCTCGACCGAAGCATGTCCCCCTCCTTCGTCAAGGCTTTGAGCGAAGCTGGGTACGCTGGTGAACGGCGCAGGTGTTGTAGGCAGGCCGTGACGGGATAGTCAAACCCGGCTCTGCCAGGCAATGCCGGAAGCCGGGCTGCGGCCATGTCGAACTCGTTGGCGACGATGCGAACCGGCGCTGCCCGAGTGACGGGCCGCGCGCTCTGGATCCGGCGCGTCTCGAAGAAGGGCATCGTGTTCCACTCGCTGCGGCACACTATGGCGACTCTGCTGGCGCGAGCGAAGATGCATCCTTCAGTCACACAGAAGAGTCTGCGACACGCGAACATCGAGACGACGCTCGCGATCGGTTCGCGAGAGCACCCAACTATGCAAGTGTACGCTGCGCCGCCTCATTGCTTCGTTGGCCGGGCGTCAGCGGAACGCCGCCGGCCAGACCCACAGGGTGCCGGTGTAGATCGCTGCGTGTCATCTGGTAGCGGGTCAGTACACTGCCCGCTGCTGCTGGGCCTGCTTGGTGGCCAACGAGAAGCGCGGCTCGGGGGAACCGAGCGATCCGAGCAGCGCGCGCGCCGCGTAGTCGCCCACTGCCGGCCCGTGCTTGAAGCCGTGGCCTGAGCCGCCTCCAACCAGCCAGACATTCTCCAACTCGGGATGGCGGTCGATGAGAAAGTCGCCGTTTGAGGTGTTCTCGTACTGGCAGACGCGGCTCTCGACCAGCGGCGC
>WNFD01000601.1_pt1 | contig 45035 bp, 41 predicted proteins | sample 5400491 | NCBI WGS metagenome assembly WNFD01 (sample SAMN13153343, study PRJNA577476) | soil metagenome | isolation source: 120 cm saprolite under Douglas fir tree site 2 hole 2 replicate 2 | place: USA:California | collected 2015-04-18
CCGTCATCCCACACGCGGCGTCGCTGCGTCAGCCTTGCGGCCATTGCGCAAGATTCCCCACTGCTGCCTCCCGTAGGAGTCTGGGCCGTGTCTCAGTCCCAATGTGGCTGGCCATCCTCTCAGACCAGCTACCCGTCGTTGCCTTGGTGGGCCGTTACCCCGCCAACTAGCTGATAGGCCGCGAGACCCTCCATCGGCGCAACCTTGCGGCTGCTTTCTTCATTCAGGGATGCCCCCGAATAATCGTACGCGGTATTACCCGGCCGTTGGGCCGGCTATCCCCCGCCGTTGGACAGGTTTCTCACGTGTTACGCACCCGTCTGCCACTGAACTGGAAGTTGCCCTCCAGTCCCGTGCGACTTACATGTGTTAGGCACGCCGCCAGCGTTCGTCCTGAGCCAGGATCAAACTCTCCAATGATTGGAAAATTCGAACAGCTCACCGAACGACTGGTACTTCTGTCGTCCGAATCACAATCAGAATGAAACCCCTCGCGGCGCGCTTCTGACAGACGCGTCCGCTCAATTGGGGCCGCACTCCACACACTCGATCATCAATTCTCAAAGAGCTATCTGCAAAAAAGTCCGCAGAGAGACACGGATTCTAGCCGCGTGTCAGAGGTGAGTCAAGGGGCTTAGCTACTTGAAGATACGCCCAGACCCGCCCCCTCAGGCTCTTCATGAAACAACCGATACAGCACGGGCAAAAGCAGCAGCGTGAGCGGCGTCGCCGTGGCGAGACCGCCGACGATCACCGTGGCAAAGGGCCGCGTCGTCTCGGCGCCGACACCCTGCGAGAGGGCCGCCGGCAGCAAGCCGAGTGCCGCCATCAGCGCCGTCATCACAACGGGGCGCAAACGCTCATGGGTCCCGGCACGCACGGCGTCCTCGATAGACCGCCCCGCCTGGCGCAGCTCGTTGAAGCGACTGGCAAGGATCACGCCGTTCTGCACGGAAATCCCAAACAGCGCGATGAACCCCACGGCGGCGGAGACACTCAAATTGATGCTGCGCAGCCACAGCGACAGGATGCCGCCGATGAGCGCGAACGGAAGGTTGGCGAGGATCAAGGCGGCGTACTTGGTCGAGTCGAACGCGGCGAACAGCAGGATGAAGATGATCACGATGCTGGTGGGCACGATGATCGCGAGTCGCGTCATGGCGCGGCGCTGATTCTCAAATTGCCCTCCCCAGGTCAAGCGGTAGCCCGGCGGCAGCCGCACGTTGCGGTCCACCGCCCGCTGCGCTTCGGCGACGAACCCTCCTTGGTCACGCCCGCGTACCGAACACTTGATCGCGATGCGGCGCTCGTTCGCCTCACGGGAAATGCGCGACGCGCCTTCCACCGAAGTCGTGCGAACCAGGCTGCCGAGCGGCACGATCCTGCCGTCAGGCGTGTTCACGGGCAGCTCCTCCAGCGCGCGGCGGCTGTCACGGGCCGGAGCGACATCGCGCACGCGCACGCCGAACACCCGGTCGCCCTCCAGAAACTGGGTGACGGCCTTCCCGCCGACGGCGGTCTCGATGGCGTCATTGACGTCCGCGACGGCGAGTCCATAGCGCGCGATCGCGTCGCGGTCGATCTCAAAGCGCAGCTGCGGTTGCCCGAACTGTCGCTCCACGTCGAGATCGGCGACGCCACGCACGCCTGCCATCACACGCTCGACTTCGGCGGCTTTCTCCTGGAGCACTTCGAGGTCCGGCCCAAAAATCTTGACGACCAGTTCACCGGTGACGCCGGAGAGGGCCTCCTCCACGTTGTCCTTGATGTACTGCGAGAAGTTGAATTTCAGTCCGGGGATCTGCGACATCCTCGCATACATCCGGTTGATCAGATCGTCCTTGTCGTATACGTCGCCCCATTGCGTGCGCGGTTTGAGATCCACATACACTTCGAGGTTATTGGAGCCCTTGGAGTCGGTGCCGTCATCCGGCCTGCCGAGCTGCGTGAGGACCTGCCGGACCTGCGGGTAGAGCAGGACGATCGATCGAATGCGCCGCTCCACGAGCTTCGCCTGCTCCAAGGAAATCCCGACCGGCATCGTGACGCGGAGCCAAATGTTCCCCTCGTCGAGCGCCGGCAGAAACTCGGTGCCCAGCCGGCTGCCGACCAGCAGCGCACCCAGGAGCAGCGCGAGTGCGGTGAGCAGCGTCTGGCGTGCGTGCCCGAGCACCCAGTCGAGGGCCGGCACAAAGACGCGGCGCATCCAGCGAACGGCTGGCGTCTCGCCGTGCTGTCCCTTCACGAACCAGCTCGAGAGGACCGGCACCAGGGTCATGGAGAGGACCAGCGAGCCGAGGAGGGCGAAGCTCAACGTGAACGCCATGGGAGAGAAGATCCGCTTCTCCACCCGCTGGAACGTGAAGATCGGCAGGAACGCGGTGATGACGATGGCCTTCGAGAACAGGATCGGGCGCCCCATCAGCTCCGCGGTCTGCGCCACCGTGGCGCGACGGTCCGACTCAGCGGTGGGTGGTTGAAGCGCGAGACGCACCATGAACGCCTCGACCATGACGACGGCTGAATCGACGATGATGCCGAAGTCCACGGCACCGAGCGAAATGAGGTTCGCCGATACCCCGCGCCAATCCATGAGGATGAACGCGCACAACAGCGAGAGCGGGATCACCGCGCCGACGATCAGGGCGCTGCGCCAGTCGCCGAGGAAGATCACCAGGATGACGAGGACCAGCGTGGCACCGATCGCGAGGTTCTCTTCGACCGTGTCCACCGTGTGGTTCACCAATGTGGCGCGGTCGTAAAACGGCACCAATTGGACATCGCGCGGCAGGATCAACTGGTTGAGCTGTTGCGCCTTGGCGCGCACGCCCTTCAGAACCTCGAGCGCGTCGCCGCCTTTGCGCATCAATACGATGCCTTCGACGACGTCATCCGCGGTGTCCTTGGCGACCATGCCTTCACGCGGCGCGCCGCCGATGCGTACCGCACCGACGTCGCCGACGCGGACCGGTACGCCGCCGTGTGAGGTCAGCATGACATGGGCGATGTCCGCGACGCTGCGGAACAATCCGATGCCGCGCACGACCTGCTTCTCATATCCATGTGCGATGTAGCCCCCACCGGCGTTCCCATTGGCGCCGGCGATCCCCTGCTCCACCTGGCCCAGGCTCAGCCCGTACGCTTGCAGCTTGGCGGGGTCCAGATCCACCTGGTATTCCTTGACCTGGCCGCCGAATGAGACGACGTCCGCGATTCCCGGAACGGTTCGGAACGCCGGCTCGACGACCCAGTCCTCCAGCTCCTTGAGCTCAGTGAGGGACCGGCGCCCGCGCAGCGTGTAGCGGAAGATTTCGCCGGTGGAATTGGACATCGACGCAAGACCGGAATTGACGCCCGCGGGTAGGGTGACCGCCGTCAAGCGCTCGAGTGCCTGCTGGCGCGCGAAGTAATCCGTGATCCCGTCCTCGAACACCAGCGTGACCACCGACAATCCAAACATCGAGACCGACCGCAGGTTGGTCAGATTCGGCGTGCCGTTCATCTGCCGCTCGATGGGCAACGTAACCGAACGCTCGAGCTCCTCGGCGGCGTGGCCGGGCCACAGCGAGATGATCTGGACTTTGATGTCCTCGACATCCGGGAAGGCTTCGACGTGCAGTGCGCGGAAAGAGCGAATACCCACTACCGCGAGCAGCAGCACGCCGCCGATCACCAGCATCCGCTGGCGCAGGACAAAGCGGATGAGGCGGTGCAGCACGCTACCGAGCCGGCGCGGCTTCCGCCGAGAGTAGCAGGCTGCCGCGCGTCACGACGACCTCGCCCGGCCGGAGACCGTCGAGGACGATCGCGGTCGCGCCGTCATCGTTGGTCACGTGCACGGGGCGAAGGACAAATCGTCCCGGCGCCGTCTGCACGAAGACCACGGTCGCCGCGCCCTGGGTGACCAACGCCAGCGTCGGCACAACGGGCAGGCCGGAGCGGTCGGGTGCGACGACCTTGACCTCGCCAAACATCGACGGACGGAGTTCGCGACCGGCGTTCGGTACCAGCGCCCGCAGGGTGGCGGTGCGCGTCGCGGGGTCGAGCGCGCTGCTCACGTAGGCGACACGCGCCGCGATCACTCGATCTGGCAGCGCCTCAGTGGTGAACAGGACGCGTTGGCCGGGGCGGACGGCGGCGAGGTCGCGCTCGTACACGCTTGCCGTCAGCCACAGGGTATCGAGACTGGAGACCGTGAACAGGGGCGCTGGCAGGTCAGGTCGTACTTCCATGCCGGGGTTCGCTGTCCGGTCAACGACGTCGCCACCGATCGGCGCGCGCAGCACGTACTCCTGGCCGACATCCGGTCCCGTCCCGAGCTGCTGCACACGGGCCTCCGCGCGGTCGCGCTCGGCACGAGCCTGGGCCGAGTCGTTGATCGCCTGCAGGAGGTCGCGTTGTGCGACGACGTGGTGCGCGAACAGATCGCGGGCGCGGACCAACGATGTGATGGCGGTGGTCAACGCGGACTCGGCGCGCTTCAGGTCGCTCTGGGCCTGCGCGACGTCGCCCGACACGATATGCGCGAGGGCGCCGCCCGCGGCGACCTGATCGCCAGGCGCCGCATCGAGGGCCCGCACGCGTCCGGACACGGGGCTCGCGACCCGCACGGTGTGGTCCTCGTCCAGGGCGAGCTGGGCCGGCAACACGACGACCACCTTCTCACCGCGCGCGCGCACGGTGTCGACGCCGATGCTCGCGAGCTTCGGGGAGCCCGGCGGCAGCCACACTTCACCGGGCGGCGGTGTCCCGCTCGCCGCCTCGAGAGCCCCCGGCTGCCGGCCGCCGGTGGCGAGCAGTGCGATTCCCAGCGCCACCAGGACGGCCATCAAGGCTCCCAAGGGCAACGCGACGTTCGACTTCATGGCGTGAAGTCTCGTCCCGCCGCGCGCGCCACGGCGTACACGCTGACCCAGTAATCGTGGAGAGCGGCATAGTAGTCCGAGCGCGTGTCGGACCACGTCGCGATCGCGTCCAGCAGCTCGAGCAGGGAGATTGCGCCGGTCCCATAGGCGTACCGAGCCGTTTCGAGCACCGAGCGCGCCCGTTCCAGCATCCCGCTCTCGTAGCGCTCGGCGAGCGCCCGTGCGGAGTGGTAGGCATCCACGGACGTCGCGATGTCGTTGGCGATCTGCGCCTGCGTCCGCGTCGTGGCCAGCTGCGCTGCCTCCAGCCCCGCGCTGCTTTTCTCACGCTCGCCGCCATTCCAGGCGAACAGCGGCAGCGTGAAGCCGAACCCTATGGCGTGCGATGACCCGTTCGTGAACAGATCGCCGCGGGCAAACTGGCCGCCGTGCTGGTACGAATAGGTCAGCTCCGGAATCGGCACCCACAGCGCCGCGGCCAGATGTTTGATCGCCGTGCTCTGGGCGGTGCGCTCGCGCGCCGCACGCAAATCAGGCCGGCTGCACGCCGCGATCACCGCGAGCGAGTCTTCGGGGATGATCACCGGCACATACGTGAGGGCGCCGAAGACTGTGAAGGACGTGTCCGGCGCGGCGAGCCCCATCAGCAGCTGGAGCGCGAGGCGCGTCACATGCGCCTGGGCGTGAGCCCGGAGCAGTTCCGCGTCGGCCCGCGCCAACTCGAGCTCGGCCTTGGTCACGTCGCGCTGCGGGATGTCGCCCGCGCGCAGGCGTGCCGAGTCCGCGCTGAGCAGCTGGCGAAAGATCGCGCGACGCTCGTCCGCCAGCCCCCGCGTCTGTTCGGCGAGGAGCACGTCGTAGAACGCCGTAGACACCGCGAAGGTCACCTGCCGGACGACGTCGGCCGCGTCGGAGAGCGCCGCATCGCTCCCGCGCGCGGCCGCGCGCGTGCGAAACAGGCGCTGCGGCGTGATGTCCAGCGGCACCGACGCGGTGTACTGCCACGGCTGGTTGGGCGCGGAGTTCACGACCGGGTTGGGGATCGCCCGCGCGATCCGCTGCTCGCCGTGCGCGCTGTCCACCCGCGGCGAGCGGCGACGATATCGGGGTTCGAACGCAGCGCGGCGTCGAGCACCTCGCGCATCGTGGGCGGCGCGGGCGGCGCGGGCGGCGACTGGGCGAGGAGCCCGCTCGGCCCGCCAAGCAGAAGGGCTGCGCCCAGAGCAAGGATGCAACGATTCATGCGACCGCAAACATCACGAGGCGGTCGCCAAGATTCGATGCGGAAAGCGCGCTTGGACGTTAAGAAATCACAAAGACGATGCAGGCAGCTCGACGTCCGCCCAGGGCAGGCGCAACGTGAACACGCTGCCGCCGCCGGCGTTCGGTGCATGGCTCAGCGTGCCGCCCTGCAGCTCGGCAAGATTGCGGGAGATCGCCAGCCCCAGTCCGGCCCGACCCGTGTCGGGTGGCGATCCATCGGGCCGGTAAAACGGCTCGAAGATCCGCTCCCTCTCGGCCTCGGGCACACCGGGGCCGTGATCCCGCACCGTAAAGACCAGCGTCGCGCCGTTGCGTATCGCCTCCAGCTCCACGGCGGCGCCTGGGGGTGAGAGCCGCAGCGCATTCTCGACGAGGTTGCTGAGAATGCGCAGCGACTGCACGAAGTCGAACACTCCGACGAGCGCCGGCTCATCCAGGTGCAAGATCGTCCTGAGCTGAGCGGCGGGCAGGGTGGCGAACTGCGCGCCAACGGCGCCCAAGAGGTCTTCAGCCGTGTTGATCTCCATGCGGAGCGGAAAGGCTCCGGCCCTGATGCGCGAGAGGTCCAACAGATCGGCCACCATGCGACTCAGCCGATCTGCCTGTTCCTCGATGATGCGCGCGCGCGCGTCGCCTCCGACGGCCACGTCCTGCGCAAGCGCCTTTATCGTGGTCAGGGGCGTGCGCAGGTCATGGGAGACCGATGCGAGCAGCATGTCCTTCAGGTGGTTGGCCTCCCGCAGCGCCTCTGCGTGCTCGGCGACTCGCGACAACTCCTCAATCTCGCGAGCACGGCGCTCTGCCTCTCGTGCCTCATCCTGGGCCCGTGTGAGCAGCTGCGTTGCGACGGCGGCCGTCGCCAGAAACGCCAGCAGCACGACCCAGTCGAGCGGCTTGCCCACGGCCAACGTGTCGAACGGCACCTGGAAGTAGTAGTCGATCAACAAAAAACTGAGGAGGGCGAGCGTAAACCCGAGCGCGCGGCCGCCGGTGGAGCTGCCACCGAGGACCACCAGCAGGTACGGGATGACCACGTGCGCTTCCTCGATTTCGCCGCGCACTCCGTGCATCACCACCGTGAGGACCGCCAGGGTTGCCAGCCAGAAGGTCCACGTCGCGCCGCGTCGCATGCCGACGCTCACGGCAGAAGCTCGAACCGGTAGCCCACGCCGGGCTCGGTCACGATCACGCGCGGCGTACCCGGGTCCCGCTCGATTTTGCGTCGCAAGTTCGTGATATGCACACGCAGGTATTGTTGCGCATTCCCGGACGCGTTCCCCCACACGTTGTCGAAAATCTGGCGGTGCGTGAGGGTGCGGCCGGCCTGAGAGGCAAGCGCGCGCAGAATCTCGAACTCGATTGGGGTGAGATGCAGGGGCTCCCCCGCGCGCTCCACACGGCGGGCGGCGAGGTCGATCGTCAGATCGTCGACGCTGACGACCGCGTTCGCTGCGATGGAAATGGTCAGCGCGCGCCGGAGCTGCGCACGCACCCGGGCCGCGAATTCCCGGTTGCTGAAGGGCTTGGTTATGTAGTCGTCCGCGCCGGCGTCGAGCAGTGCGACCTTCTCGTCCTCCGCGTGTCGCGCGGTGAGCACGACGATGGGCATTTTGCCCCACGTCCGGATCTCCCGGCACACGGCGATGCCCGGAATATCCGGCAGGCCCAGATCGAGTACGACGAGGTCGGGGCGCCACGACGCCGCAAGGGCGAGTCCTTCACGCCCATTGGCGGCCTCTACAATGCGATCGGCTGATCCGGTCAGAGCGCTCTTGACGGCGCGACGGATCTGCACGTCGTCTTCGATGACCAGCAGCGTGCGGGCCTGCACGCCGACAGCGCCGACCATCGCCTCCCTATTCGAGCAGGCGCTTGGGCGGGTTGTTGTCGCGCGTGGCTGCCGTCCCGCTCGTCGGCGGTAACGCGCGCGTCTCTTTGTCGTTGACCGCGTCGCCGACGTCACTCAAGCTGCGCTTGAATTCGCGAATGCCTTTGCCGAGGGAGGATCCCACCTCAGGAATTCGCTTGGCGCCGAACAGCAGCAGCAACACCATGCCCAGAATCAGCCAATGGGTAATACTGAATTCGCCCAACGTTCCTCCTCGTGAATCGTCAGCGTCCCCCGCGCCCACCGCCACCTTCGACTTGCGAGCGCACATGTTTCTCGTAGCACTCCGGACAATAGCCGTGACTGAACTGCGCGTCCGAGCGCGCCTCGACGTAGCGTTCAATCGACTCCCAGCGTTCGGATGCGTCCCGGATTCTCTTACAATAGGCGCAAATCGGCAATAGCCCTTCGAGCTGCTGGACGTGGTGGTGCAAACCGAGCATCCGTTCGGCCGCCTTGAGCCGCGCGCGCAGCTCGTCCATGTCCACGGGCTTGGTGATGAAGTCGTCCGCGCCCGCTTCCATGCCCTCGAGGTACCGCCTTTTGCCGCCGGTGGCGGCTATAAGAAGGAAGTACGTATACCGGTCCGTCGCACGGGCGCGAATGCGGCGACACAGCTCGGGGCCCTCGATCTCCGGCATCTGCCAGTCCGAGATGACGATGGGAAAATGCCCGATCTGGAGATTGTCCCACGCCTCGCCGCCATGCTCGGCTTCGGTCACGTCGTACTTGAGACCGCGCAACACGGCGGCGAGCGTCATGCGGGCGACGGCATCGTCTTCTGCGAGCAGCAGGTTCATCGCAGTGCGCCCGGGAGGATTCGAACCTCCGACCAACAGCTTAGAAGGCTGCTGCTCTATCCACCTGAGCTACGGGCGCGCGACCGCGCGCGTGCAGCAGCCCACAACTTAACGCGTGCCCAGTCATGGCTCTATCCCCGCGCGCCGCAGCCGGATCCCCCGACGCCGCAAGATCGCCCTAGTACGGTTTCCCGTCGTGTCTTACTGTAGAGCGCCATGGCAACCCTGACTGCCGCCGCAGCAGACGCCGCGCCCGAAAAGGCCGCCTCGACCGATGCGCGGATCCAAGCCGACCTCGCGCGCCTGCTCCAACAGCGACTGGTGCAGGAGAGCCGCCTCGGCGTGTGGGTGCACCCCATCCTCATCGCCGTTGTCGCGGCGCTCGCCTGGTCTGATGCGCCCCACGACCTCTTGCTCGGTTGGGTCGGCGCCGTCGTGTTCACCACGCTGCTGCGAGGCGCGTGGCTGTTCATCGCCGCACGACGCCGGCTGACCGAGCGGACCCTCCGCACTGGCGTGCGCGCGACCGTGACCCTGCTCGCCATCACGTGGGGGGTGGGCGCCGCGCTGGTACTTCCGATCGTGCCGTTCGAGACCACCGCCCTCGTCCTCGTAATCCTGGCCGGTCTCATCGCCAGCGCGCTGACGACGCTCGCAGCCGATCCGTTGAGCATCCGCGGATTTCTCGCGGGCATCGCCCTGCCCGTCCTGGTGTCCCTGGCCATCAGCGAGCAGAGCCATCATGTCGCAGCTTCGATGGTCGTGGCGGTGTTCACCCTGGGCATGGCGATCGTGGCCCGACGCGCGCACATCACGCTGGTGGATCACCTGCGCGTGACGGCGCGACTCGCCGTGAGCGAAGAAGCCGCCAAGCGCGCCGAGTCCGTGATGCGGGACGCCCGCGATCTCGCCGAGCGGACGGCGCGGGCGCGCTCGGCGTTCCTCGCGAACATGAGCCATGAGATCCGCACGCCGATGAACGCGGTGCTCGGCTTCGTGGAGCTGATTCTGGACACCGAGCTCACGACCGAGCAGCGCCGCGCGCTCGAGCTGGTGCGATCGTCTTCGGAAGCGTTGCTCATGATCCTGAACGACATCCTCGACTACTCGAAAATCGAGGCCGAGCATCTCGAGCTCGAATCGATTCCCTTTGACGTCGCCAAAGTCGTCCATGCGACCGCCAGTCTGCTCGCGGTGCGGGCGCGCGAAAAACATCTCGAGCTGCTCGCGGACGTGGCCCCCGAACTCCCGCGCGCGGTGCGCGGCGATCCGACGCGGCTGCGGCAGGTGCTCATGAACCTGATCGGCAACGCCATTAAGTTCACCGAGCACGGGGAAGTCGTGGTGGCCGTGACGACGCAGGCGCGCGACGGAGCCGTCGCGCTGCGCTTCGGCGTGCGGGACACCGGTATCGGAATCGCGCCGGAACATCTGAAGGCCGTGTTCAAGGAATTCACGCAAGCCGACTCAACGATGACGCGCCGCTACGGCGGCACCGGGCTCGGACTGGCGATCTCGCAGCGCCTGGTGCGCCTGATGGGCGGCGAGCTCGCCGTGACCAGTGAAGTGGGACACGGCAGCGAGTTCTCGTTTACCCTGACGCTACCCGTCGAAACCGCGGCACTCGAGCGCACGGTCGGACTGGCCGCGCTCGGTGGGCGTCGCATGTTGATCGTGGACGACAACGAGACCAACCGGCGGATTCTGCGCGAGATGCTCGCGGCGGAAGGCGTCAAGGTGGACGAGGCGTCCATGGCCAGTGACGGTCTCGCCGCGTTGCGCCGCGCCGCCCAGAAGCGAGCGCCGTATGACCTCGCGATCCTCGACGTGCAAATGCCCGACATGGACGGCTTTCAGCTCGCGACGGCCGTGCGCCAGGACAAAGCGCTCACCCGCACGAAGCTGCTGATGCTCACGTCCGCGGGACAGCGCGGCGACGGCGAGCGGTGCCGCGAGCTTGGCATTCGCGGGTATCTGACGAAGCCGCTCTCCCGCGCGGATCTGGTCGAGGCACTCGGAACGGTGCTCGCGGGACCGGCGGAAGACGCGGGCACGCCGGACGTCGTCACGCGCCACACGATTGCCGAGTCGCGCGCGTCGCTGCGGGTGCTGCTCGCGGAAGACAATCCCGTCAATCAACAGGTCGCGGTCGCGATGCTCGTGAAGCGCGGCCACGAAGTGCACGTCGTGGGGAATGGACGCGAAGCGGTCGACGCCGTTGCGGAGCGCCCGTACGACGTCGTTCTCATGGACATCCAGATGCCGGAGATGGACGGCTTCGAGGCGACGAAAGCAATTCGCGCAACCCCCCGCGGGGCCACGCTGCCGATCGTTGCCATGACGGCGCACGCGCTCTCGGGTGAACGCGAGCGATGCCTGTCGCATGGCATGACCGACTATCTCGCCAAACCGTTCAAGGCGCATGAGCTGTTTACGCTGGTCGAACAACTGCCGGCAGGCGGCGGTCCCACCGCCGAACCCACGGCCCCAGCGTCCACGCCCAGCGCACCCCCCGTCGATCTGGAAGGATTCCGAACGATGCTGCGCGAGGCGGGCGCGGAAGAGGCGTTGTATTCCATCCTCGACACCTTCTTGCGTCACGCGCCCGAACGCTTAGCCACGCTGGCGAGCGCGGCCGCGAGCGGCAGCGGCGTCGAGATCGCCAAGGCGGCGCATGTCTTTCGCGGCGCTGCCGCGACGATCGGCGCGCGCCAACTCGCCGAGCTGCTCGAGCGGGTCGAAACGACGGGCCGCGCCGGTGAGCTGGAGGAGGCGCGTGACTATTTCGAGCAGGTCAGTCCGATAGCCCACAGCGTGATCGACTACCTGCGCCAGCAACGCGCAGCGATGACGGAGGCATGATGCAGATTCTGCTCGCCGAGGACGACGCGGTCGCGGGCCGTACCCTGACGGCGATTCTGACCGCGCAGGGCCACGAGGTCACGGCCGTGGACAACGGCATCGATGCGTGGGGACTCTGGCAGGTGGCTCAACACCGCGTCATCGTGTCCGACTGGCTCATGCCCGAGATGGACGGCATCGAGCTCTGTCGCCGCATTCGCGCGCGCCCACCCGGTCCCTACACCTACTTCATGATGCAGACGATTCGCACGGGCCTCGGCAATTTTCTCGAGGCGATGAAGGCGGGTGTGGACGATTTCATCACCAAGCCGATCGTCCCGGAGGAGCTCGTCGCCCGGCTCGAGGTGGCCGAGCGCATTCTTGGCTTACGCGAGGAGCTGATGACGCTGGAAGGGCTGCTGGCGATGTGCAGTTACTGCAAACGCATCCGGGACACCGACGGCGCGTGGACGCCGCTGGAACGCTACGTCGAGGCGCGCTCCGCGGCGCGTTTCAGTCACGGGGTCTGCCCCGACTGTTACGACAAGTACTTGAAATCGCAGGTCGACGGCTGAGTCGGGGCGGCGGGATTTGAACCCGCGACCTCCTGGTCCCAAACCAGGCGCGCTACCGGACTGCGCCACACCCCGGACGCCTGACGGCGAATGTCCAATGTAGAATGATCGACGGTCAATGATCAATGATCAATGATCATTGATCACTGGGCATTCTGCGCAGCAGCACCTCAATCAGCGCCCGAAACGCCCGACCGCGGTGCGAGACGCGATGCTTCGCGGCTGGCGGAGCCTCGCCAAAGCTCATGTGTAGCTCGGGCGAGAAGAACAGCGGATCGTAGCCGAAGCCGCCTGTCCCACGCGGTTCGGTCAGAATAAATCCCTCACACGTCGCCTCAACGATCTCGGGAACGCTACTCGGCGTCGCGAGAAAGGCGACCACGCAGCGATAGCGCGCTCCACGACGATCCTCGGGCACGCCAGCGAGCTGCTCGAGCAAGAGGGCGTTGTTCGCCGCGTCGTTTCCCTCCAAGGACCAGCGCGCCGAGCGCGGGCCCGGCGCGCCACCGAGTGCCTCGACTTCGATTCCGGAATCATCGGCAACGGTCGGCAATCCACCCCGAGCCGCGAAATATCTGGCCTTCGCCACGGCATTCTCGGCGTAGCTCGAGCTCCGCTCGAGATCCGCCTCCTCCGGGAGCGGCTCCAGCAAGCGGTCGCCGGGAAACGCCACGTCGAAGGGTAGGCCGGCGAACAGCTCGCGGATCTCACGCGTCTTGCCCGGACTGCGTGTGCCAACGAGCAGCTTCATGACCCGCCGCGCAGTTTCTCGAGCAACTGGGTCGACGACGCATTCTTGACCAGCGGGACGCGCACGACGCGCCCACCCCAACCTTCGACCTCGGCGGCGCCGACGATCGCCTCGGGCGCATAGTCCGCACCCTTGACCAGCACGTCGGGCCGGAGCTGGCGAATCAGGGCGAGAGGGGTTGTCTCGGAGAACAGCACGACGCAATCCACGGCCGCCAGCGCCGCGACCAGACGCGCACGCTCCTTTTCGCCGATAACGGGGCGATCCGGTCCCTTCCCCAAGCGCCGCGCCGAGGCATCCGCGTTCACGCCGACGATCAATGCATCACCCTCGGCGCGCGCCGCTTCGAGCAGCGCGACGTGACCGGTGTGCAGGAGATCGAAGACGCCGTTCGTGAAGACGACCTTGCCCTGCGTCTTTCGCCAGGCGGCCGCGGCTTCGGGCGTACGGATCTTCCCCGCGGTGTTCAGAGCGGCTGCGACGTTCTCGGGTGGAAGGAAAACGTATGATTGAAGAGCGGCAGCGATACCGTTTCGCTGTAGCGTGTTTCGATCACGATCTCCCGGGGCGACGCCGTGCGCCGAATGACCAGTTGTTGCCCAGCGGCATTCGGCAACCCGATCTCCTCGACGGCGGCCTGGATCCGCCGGCGGATCGTGCCATCATCGAGCCCGGCGGAGAGGTGCGCTTCGGTCTGCATTTCGTCGAGCAGCCGGTAATAGCGGAAATACACCTCGCCGATGTTGACGCCGTAGTAGAGCGCCGCGACGAAGATGAGGAGCGTGAAGAGGCAACCGCTCGAGCTCGCGCCGCGTCGCGACGACGTCACCATTGGGATTGCGCTCCGTCCACGATCGAGCTTACGAGTTTCTGGAGCGCGAGTTTGCGGCCCTGGGTGTCCTGCGGCGGGTCGTAGACGCCGTCCACCGAGAGCCCCTGTTGCTTCCAGATCGTCGTCCCTTGCCGCTGGTTGACGATCTCCACATCGACCGTGAGCTGGACTCGGCGTTTGGTGACGACTGTCTGGCCCGGTCCCGCCACGACCGAGACGGGAAGATCGGGATCGTAGCGGACGATCCTGCCGCGAACGAGCGCATCGGCCTTGGCTTCGGGCGCCACCCGGAGTCCCAGGCGGCCCTCGAATGCCTGTCGCACGGCATCGCTGACTTCCTGCGTCAGCGCCGGCTCGGGAGTGTCGTTATCGAATGGAAGGATGGCAACGGTTTTGACGTTGGGCAGGGTGCCGCCGGCAAAGCCGTAGACACAGGCCGCGACACACAGAGTCGCCGCGCTAGCGACGACTGCGCCAGACAGCCGGCGGAATGACCGCCGCGGTATCGATCGCCCCAACGATGAGCTCAAGTCTGGCCGAAGCCTCCGGAAAGTCGACACGCGCGTGAGCCAGTGTGTCGAGCTGGGAACGGCTCCGCGCCATCATTTTCCCACGCCGGCGCCATTCGGCTTCCAGCAAAGACTCCCGGCCCGCGCTGTCGGTCACGACGTAATCGAGCGTGTCCTCGGGCTGCGCGAACCGCCATATGCTACGTCGTCGCGCGGTCGTCGAATCGGCGAGCCGCGCGCCCAGCACCGCCGCGTCAGGTGCGGGCGGTCGCACCATGCTGAACGCCGCCCACAGCATCCGAACAGCGGGAACGAGCGAGCGGAAATTTTTCTCCGGATCCGCCCACGCCACGGAGTCGCCGATCACGACCGCCGCCCCACTGCCGAGCCCCAACGGTCCAACGTAATCGAAGCGCAGCGAGTCCGGCGGCGCGATGCGCGCTGTCCCGCGACCCGCGTACTTCACTCGCTCGTCCTGATAGCGCCAGCGAAACCGGATCAGCGTCGGTGTGGTGGGCAGCGTCCTCTTGGCCCACGCAGTGGCGCTGTCCCGGCTGGCCGGCGCGAGCGGCATCGACACGAGTGGAGCGAGCTTGCGCGACCCCGGACACGCCGCGAGCAGCGCACAGGCGCCAATGTAGGAAAGGGCACGAAGCGGGTCAAGCGAAAAACGTCTGCCGCTCAATAATCAAACCCGAAGAAGAAATCGACGAAGCGGCGATTGTGCGTGCTCGCCGGCAATCCGTAGGCGTCGAAATTCGGAGAACCGAGCCGATAGCCCAGGTCGAGTCGCAACACGAGGGGCGGCCCGATCGGCATCCGCAATCCGAGTCCGCTCGAGCCGAGGACCCCGCGATTGGTGGTATTGCGAGACCAGGCGCGACCGTAATCGACGAACAACGCGCCCTCGACTCCAGGAAACCGCGCCGCCCCGAACGGAAAACCGATCGTGAGGAAATCGGTGATTGGAAACCGATACTCGGCGTTGAGCAGCCAGGCGTTTGTGCCGGCGACGTAGCCGTAGCGCGGATAGCCGCGCAGTCCCCACGATCCCCCGATGTTGATGCGGCGCGGACGCTCACCCCCGGATGCGTAGCCTTGCACGCGCAGCGCCACCGCACTGCGCAGCGACATCCGGAGATACTTGCGCACGTCGGCCGACGCCAGCCACGAGTCGAAGCGCCCGTTACTCAGGTCGTCGACCAGGCCGCCAGTCAGGTTATACCGCTCGCCGTCGATCGGTCCGGTCGACAGCCAGAGCGTGTTGTCTTTCACGTAACTGAGATAATTCGAGGCGAGCAGACCGACGCGTCGGGGCTCCGCGACGTCAGTGGACAGGAGATCGAATCGATCCGAGCGTTCGAGCCGATACTCCCCCACGAGGCGGCGAAACCGCGTGAACGGGTAGCGCACCTGCGCGAACACGCCGTACGACGTCTCCTCGAACAGCGTGTTGAAATCGCCTTCGAAGAACAACCCGCGCTGCCGGAACACCCCCACGCCCCAGTTGATGCGGCGTGACTGATTCAGATAGAACGCCGAGCCGTTCACGTTGTCGATCAGATTGCCGAACCCGTTGCCCTGGAACGACGACAACGTGAGGTACATCAGATGGTCGGACAGCAGGTCGCTGAACACGAACACCGCGCCCTGCGCCGAGCCGAGTCCGGGCGCCACCGCGGCATCGCCGGCCGCGAAATCGAGGCTGAACTTCCGCTCGTACGGCGCACCGTCCGCGCGCGCGTATTGCGGATGCGACAACTCGCCCCACGTCCACGCCGGCGCACGCAAGCTCTCGGCCGGCGCGAGGGCGAAGGTGGTGGTGACGTCGTTGATCGGCGGCGCGACATAGATGTTGAAGCTCAGATCCGCGAACCCGCCGAACAGCAAACCGCCGTGCGCGCCCGGAATCCATTGCGGATCGAAGGCGCCGTTGAACGTCTTCGTTTCGCGCCGGCCGGAGCCCTTCAGATCGATCGAGTACGCCTGGAAGGAGCCATCGCGGTCGCTCGCGAAGTAAATCCGAGCCGGCGTCGTGTCGCCGGCCACCGGCAGCGCCCAACGCGGAGTCTCATCGCGCCAGTCGCCGTACGTCAGATAGCGGATTGCGCCGGTCGGGAGATCGAGCGCGAAGAGATTGTGCGCTCCATCGCGGCCGAAGGACGTGCGATCCGACGAGAACACGACCGTTTGTCCATCGGGACTGATCGTGGGATCAACGTCCTCGTAACGGTCGGACGTGAGACGCTCGAGTCGACCCGCCCCGGCGGTATCACCCGGGTCCGCCAGCCACAGACGATACAGATCGGAATAGCCGGAGACAGACAGCCCGCTGAACACGACGCTCTTGCCGTCGGGCGCCCACGCGGGAGAGAGGATCGACACCAGTTCGGGAAACTGATAGCGACCGACGACCCTGCGCCGCCGCAGATCCCAGAAAAAGAGCGCATCGCGCTCCGCATACTTACTGCTGAACGCCGCCACGCCCTGACGGTTTACGTCGATCCGCGACTCGAAAAAATGGAACGACTCGAACTGCTCGCTGCGCTCGCCCTGCACGACCGGACGCTTCGATCTTCCGTTCAGGTTCTGCGAGTAAATCGTCGTGTAGCCGCTGGAGGGCGAGAAGAAGAGGAATGACGTCGTCGAATCGCCCGGAAGCTGGTACGCGGTCGGCTTGATCGCGAGGCCGGTCAGCTGGCGCGCGCTAATCGCGAGTGGCGGCTGAGTCGCGATGACCGGGTAATAGCGCTGGCGCATCCAGTACTGCCACTCCTCCGACAGCTGTTCGAGCCGGCGACCATACACGCCGGCGATCGCCGCATCGAAGCTCCCGTATTTCCAGATGTCGTTGTACAGCTCGATAATCCGCCACTCGCCATAGCGGGCGGCGAGAAACCGATGGATGATGCCACCCACCGGATACACGAGACCACCGTACGCGTACGCGAGCTCCGACAGCGTGGGCAGCCGCCCCGAGACCGTCATGTCCCGGAGGATCATCTCGTCGCGGCTGTCCTCACCGGCGGAGAAGAACTCCGCGAGGCCCTCCGTCCACCAGAGCGGCATCCCCGCCTGCCGAAAGCGCGGATAGCGTCCGAACGTCTGGGAGGCGAGGCTCAGCTGAAAGACGTGGACCAGCTCGTGGCGAATCGTGTGCCGGAATTCGGCGTAGCTGCCGCGGAACGGCAGCGTCACACGCCGTTTCATGAATTCCGTGACGCCGAGCAAGCCTTCGGGCGGAATGAACGGCAGGATGTTGGTTTGCTCGAAATCGGTGTGCGACGCGTAGACGATGAGGGGAATGCGCCGCGTCACCGCATGATTGAAGCGCCGCTCGAGGTTGTCGTAGCTCTCTTCCGCGTAGGCAAGCGCCACGCGACCGAGCTCTTCCTCTTCCGGATAGTAGTACAGGTCGACGTGTTCGCCGCGCAGGACGCGCCAGTCGAACTTGCGATACTGGATCTTATTCTGACCGAAGTAGCCGAATTGCGCCGACAGGGGGCGGGCCAAGGCGGACACGGCGATGATGCAGCCTAACGCCTGAGTCCAACGAAGGTGCTTCATCTATGAATGCTCCGAATCCGATCTCCCTGACCGATCGCGTCGAGGATTCCGCTGCCACCGGTCACTCGAGCAAAGATCGTATACGTACCGTCGAGATGGGGCTGCGCTGAATGCGTGATGAAATACTGGCTGCCACCGGTATCGGGTCCCGAGAGAGCGATGCCTACCGTTCCGGTCTCGTACCGCACGGGGTTGATCTCGTCGCGGAGCACGAATCCCGGACCGCCCCATCCGTCGCCGCGCGGATCGCCATCCTGGACCACGAAATTAGGGACTACGCGATGCCAGCGCGTGCCGTCGAAGAACCGCCGCTCCACGAGAGCCAGGAATGCCGCCGCGGTCATCGGCGCCTCGGCAGGCAAAAGCTCGATGTCGAGCGTGCCACGGTCCGTCTCGAGAAAAACGTGAGGATTCGTGCCGGCGAGTGCGGGCGCCAGCCAGCGGCGCGCGACATCCCGATAGTCGGCGGGCGTACGCCCAGTCGCGATGGGGGTGGCTGATCCCCAGGCGTCGCGCGCGTCGGGCAGCGTATCCGCCGCGAGCCGACGCACCAGGTAGTCGTCCGGGCGCGGCACGACCGACACAAATTTGGTCGCCACGCGCAACCGGCCGGTCGACGACGATGCCGCGATCGCGCCGAGCGCGGCGACCGCGGATAGGCGAGCATCGTTGAACGGATCTCCATCGGCCCGGCGGTACGCGACCACGAGGGCATCGACGTCGTTGACATCGGGATGGCGGCCAAGAATGTCGGCGGCCACGCTGCGCACCGCGGGGTCGGCGTGTGCCAGCAGCGAGCGCGACCGGCCGCGCAACGCGGAATCGGGGCCGGTCGCGGGTTGAATTCGCTGCAGCGCTTGCAGCGCCTGCGCGACGACCCGGCCATCCGGGTCGGCGAGCTGTGCCTCGAGCCGGTCCCGCGCGCGCGCCGCTCCAAATGCTTCTGCGGCGACGCTGCGCCAACGCCAATCGGCGTCGGACGCGACCGTTGCGGCGGCAGCCACACCCGCCGGGCTGTCGGCCTGCGCGAGCGCGATGAGCGCCTGCCGCTTGAGCGCGAAGACGCTGCTGGTCAGCCGCCCGCGCAACGCCGCGACGGCGGCCGCGCCACGCAACACGCCCAACGTGGTTTCCGCCTGCACCTCGACGCCGAGGTCTCGGTCGGCCACGAGACGGACGACCGCGGGCGACAGCGTCGAATCGCGAAATGACGCCACGGCGCGCAACGCGTTGATCCGAATGTGCGCGTCACGGTCGTCGAGGAGGAGTCTCAGGCCGTCGATCACGGGCTGGGCATCGAGCTTCGCGCTATCCAGGAGCGCGCGCGTGATGCCGCGCGCCGCGACAGTCCGAATGCGACCGTCCTGGTCGCCGAGCGCGCGGACGAGTCGAGCGGCGCCCGGTGGTGCCCGCAAGCGAGCCAGCGAATAGAGCGCATGCCACCGCGTCGTGACGGCGGTCGCATCGGTGTAGCGCACCAGCTCCGTGACCGGCGCGCGGGAGCCAAGCCGCCACGCCTCCAGCAGCGCCGCATCCGCCACGGCGGTGGGCGCGGTTGGCGAGGCGGCGGTCGTGATCTGCGTGAGCGCGCGCGCGCCGTCGTCGCCGCCGATCTTGGCGATCGCGGTGACGGCCTCGAGCTGCGGCGGCCCCTGATCCGCGGGGGCCACCGCGCGAATCGTCTGCAACAACGCCGGGATCGCGCGGGCATCTTTCAGCAACCCCAACCCGAACGCCGCGGCGGCCGCGACGCTGGGAACGGTGTCCGTCAGGACGGGAACGAGCAGGTCCACCGCCGTCGCATCACCGATCCTGCCGGCAGCAAGCGCCGCCTGACGGCGCACGGCGGGATTGTTGCTGGCCAGCGCCTCCCGCAACGCCGCCGGATCGAAGCGACGCGCATCGGCGGCCGCTAAGAGCGACGCGAGCAGCCCCACCGTCGTCTCGTCCACCGCCGGCACAGCCACGGGTGGGTTTTGAGCAGGCGCGGCCACGACCGACGCCATCAGAAGAAGGAAAGCGGCGACGCTAGAGACGAACCGGGTCTGCCGTGGGTTCGAGCAACTCACACACGTGCTCCGGAATGCGCGATAAGGTCTGTCGTGGGTTCAGCGCGATCAACGATGTTTCTCCGGTGGCAAGGAGCTCGTCCGTGCTCGCTCGCTCCACCGCATAACCGAAGATCACCCGCCGCGAAGCCAAGTCCCGCACCCAGCAGCGGACCCGAATCATATCATCATACCGCGCGGGCTGGCGGTAGCGAACGTGAACATCCGTGACGGTGAGATACGTCCCCTGCTCTTCCAGCTGCTTGTACGACAGTCCCCGCTCGCGGAGGTGTTCGGTCCGCGCCATGTCCATCCAGATGAGATAATTGGCGTGGTAGACAAATCCCATCTGGTCGGTCTCGGAGTAATTCACGCGGTGCAAGACCGCGCTGATCACCGCCGCATTATTCCCCGTAGGGAATCCAGATGTTCTTCACCTCGGAGGCGTGACGCAGAAAGTCTCGACCCTCTCCCTGACGGGCGTCGAGCCAATCTCGGCTTCGTGCCGACGCCCAGGTGCGCTTCATGTTCGCCGCGGATGCGAGCTCGACCGTCTTCACACCCGTTGCAGTGCCGAAGTACCAAATACCCTCGACGTCATCGTGCTCGGCCAGCACTTTGGCGAGCGCGTCCTTGGCACCGGTGACGACATTGATCACACCGTCAGGCACATCGGAGGTTTCGAGCACCGTGTAGAATTCCGTCGCCGCGAGTGGATGCGTTTCCGACGGCACCACAATGACGGTGTTGCCGACCGCCACGGCCGGCGCGACCAGCGACACGAACCCAAGCAACGGGAAGTCATCCGGGGCGATCAATCCGAGCACGCCCACCGGCTCATTCATGGCGAGGGTGACGCCGCGAATCGGCGTGTGATGGACCGCGCCGTCCCATTTGTCGGCCCAGGCCGCGTAAGTGAAGAGGCGTGCGACACTCGCCTCGACCTCCTCGCGTCCCACTCGGTCCGCAAACTCCTGGGCCCTGGTGGCGAGATTCTCGGCGATGAAATACAGAATCTGCGCGCGCGTATGTCCGCTGCCGCGTCCCCACCCTTCAGCGGCGTGCGCCGCTTCGACCGCGTTGCGGATGTCCTTGCGATTGCCCTCGCCGACTTCGCCGAGCACACGGCCATCGGGCCCGGCGATCTTGCGCGAATAGCCCTGGTCGGGGCGCACCTGCTTGCCGCCGATGAAGAGCTTGTACGTTCTGTCGATCGGGGGAAGACCGGGAAGGGGGATGGGGGAAGGGGGAAGGGTAATTCCCTGCTCTGATGCCGGAGAAAGCGTGGTGTACCCTTCCCCCTTCCCCCTTCCCTCTTCCCATCCGGGTTTCAGGTACTCATACATCCCTTCCCTGCCACCCTCGCGGCCAAACCCCGACTCCCGATAGCCGCCAAACCCCGAAGCGGCGTCGAACAGATTGGTCGAATTGATCCAGACGACGCCGGCCTTGAGCTTGGGCGCGACGTCGAGCGCGAGGTTGATGTTCTCGGTCCAGACACTCGCCGCAAGACCGTACGGCGTGTTGTTCGCCAGCTCAACCGCTTCCTTCGGCGTCCGGAACGTCATGCTGACCAGCACCGGACCGAAGATCTCGATCTGCGCGATCGTGGCGGCCGGAGAAACGTCGGTGAACAACGTCGGCGGATAGAAATAGCCATCGGTGGGACAGGCCCACGAAGGCTGCCACATTTTCGCGCCTTCTTCGACACCCTTCTCTACCAGTCCGCGAATGCGCTCGAGTTGCACCGGCGCGACGATCGCGCCCATGTCCACCGCTTTATCGAGCGGCGAGCCGACGCGGAGCTTCTCCATCCGCGCGCGCAGCTTCTGCGTCAGCCGATCAGCGATGCCTTCCTGGACGAGCAGCCGCGAGCCCGCGCAGCAGACCTGGCCCTGGTTGAACCAGATCGCGTCCACCACGCCTTCGACGACGCTGTCGAGGTCGGCGTCCTGGAAAACGATGAACGGGCTCTTCCCGCCCAGCTCGAGCGTCAGCTTCTTGCCGGTTCCGGCTGTGGCCTTGCGGATGATGCGTCCGACTTCGGTTGATCCGGTGAACGCAATTTTCTGGACGCCGGGATGTTCGACCAAATGTTTTCCCGTCGTGCCGTCGCCGGTTACGACGTTGAACACGCCGGCCGGCAAGCCCGCCTCTCGCGCAATCTCCGCGAAGCAGAGCGCGGTCAATGGCGTGAATTCGGCGGGCTTCAGGATCACCGTGTTTCCGGCGGCGAGGGCGGGCGCGACTTTCCACGCCACCATCAGGAGCGGGAAATTCCACGGGATGATCTGTCCGACGACACCGACCGGCACGTAGCCGGGGAATTCGGTGTCGCGGAGCTGCGCCCAGCCGGCGTGGTGGTAGAAGTGGCGGGCGACGAGGGGAATGTCGAGATCGCGGGTCTCGCGGATCGGCTTCCCGTTGTCCAGGCTCTCGAGCACGGCCAGCAGCCGCGAGTGCCGCTGCACCTCTCGCGCGAGCGCATAGAGGTAGCGCGCGCGCGCGTGCGGCTGGAGTGCCGCCCAACCCGGACCGGCGGCGGTTGCGGCGGCGACCGCCGCGTCGATGTCCGCCTTGCTTCCCTGCGCCACGCGCGCCAGCACGGCCTTCGTTGCGGGATTGATCGTCTCGAAGTAGGTGCCGTCAGACGGGGACGTCCACACTCCATTGATGAAGTGGCCGAAGCGGCCGCCGTCGTGCTGTTTGATCCACTCGAGTGCGGGAGCGTCGCTTTCCGGCGCCGGCCCGTACTCCATCGTCTCGAACAGCTTGGCGACGGTCGTCATCACACCATCGGGTGGCGGTGCGCCGCGGCGTAGCGGCCCGTCACGAAGTGTTCGAGCTGGCGCTCAATGTCGGTCAGGAGAGAACTCGCTCCAAGCCGGAAGAGGGTGGGCCGGAGCCAGCGGTCGCCCAGCTCTTCCTTCATAAGGATCATCCAGTCGAGCGCCTGCTTGGCGGCTCGGATGCCGCCGGCCGGCTTGAAGCCGACGGCCGCACCGGTGCGCGTCTCGTACTCGCGGATCATGCGGGCCATGACGACGCCGACCGGCAGCACCGCGTTGACGGGTTCCTTGCCGGTCGACGTCTTGATGAAGTCCGCGCCGGCCATCATCGCGACCATGCTCGCGCGCGCGACGTTGGTCAGCGTGGCGAGCTCGCCGGTGCCGAGGATCGCCTTCATGCGCGCCCCGCCGCAGGCGTCACGGAAGGCGCGGACCTCGGCGTAGAGGGCCGGCCAATCGCCGGTGAGCACGTGGGCGCGCGTGATCACGATGTCGATTTCCTGAGCGCCCGCCGCGACGGAGGCCTGCACCTCTTCGAGGCGTTGCGCGAACGGATTGAGACCGGCGGGAAATCCGGTCGACACGGCGGCAACCGGAATGCCTGAGCCCCCGAGCGCGGCGACGGCAGTGGGCACGAACGCGTGATACACGCAGACCGCGCCCACTTTGATATCGAGATGTCCCACACCGAGGGCGTCGACGAGATCGGGGCGCAACGGGCGCCGAGCTTTGGCGCAAAGCCGCAGCACGTTCCCGGGTGTGTCGTCGCCCTGCAGCGTCGTGAGATCCATGCACGTGATCGCGCGCAGCAGCCAGGCCGCCTGCCATTCCTTCTTTACTGTGCGGCGCGTGGGGATGGTCGCGGCACGGCGCTCGACGGCGCTGCGATTCACCCGCAGCCCCGCCACGACGTCGAGGTCGAGCGGGATGCCCGGATTGCGATCGTCTTTGAGAAAGGGACGAGCCGGGATGGCCCGCGGCCGGTCCGAGAGAGCCTTCATGGCGGGACAATGCGAATCGCCGCCGGAAATGTCAACGCGCGACGGCCAACCCGGCGCCCAAGCGGCACGCCTCGACCGCTTCGGGCGCTCGGGCACGCGTGCACTGCTCCTCTTTCTCCGGTGCCGCCGCGAGCAACGTGGCGATCTCCTCGCCCAGCCCGCGGTAGCACGTCGGCGCGCCCGGCTCGCGGAGCACGATGCCACAGAATGTGAAGGCGGCATTCGTCGTTGCGGTCCAGTCGACGAGGGCTTTGACGGCGCCGAAGTAGCATGAAGGACGATAGGAGTCACGCGCTGTCGCGCAAAGATCGGCCGTTTTCTGGGGATCGCGGTTCGCGTATGACGTGATGTCGCGACCCAGACTCTGGAAGCAGACAGGACGCTGAGGCGCGGGCGCCCGCTCGCACGACTTCGCGGCAGCGGCGATGTCACCGTGATTCTCGTACAACATCACCGACGTCTGCATCTGATAACAGGCGTGCCGATAGCGCTCGGCGACAATCGAGCAGGGGTAGAGCGGATCGGCCGGGTCGATCGCCTTGAACGAGGACATCGCCATGTGATGATGCCCGTGCGCGGCCAGCTCCGTCGCGGGGTGATGCGGCGACGTCACGTTGATCACGTTTTCCATGAACGCGCCGCCATAACACGACTCGCGGTCCCAGCCATCCGCGAGGAGATCACAATCGGTGAGCGCCTGCGGCAGATCGTGCCCGCGGAACATCGTGAGGCCGTGACCCATCCCGTGCACGCACTGAAACAGCACCCACCGGCTCGCGCTCGCGCTGCGAAACGGCTGGCACAGCGCCTCGACTTCAGGCTGCGTCACGCGCTCGCGCGACTCGAAATAGGCCTGAATGACGCCGTGCCGGCAGCCCGAGGAGAACCCATCGCCACAGGCCTCGAACGTGGAAACGATGTCCGGCGACTTGCTGTATGCCTCGATGCCGAGGCCGTGCGCGTATTCGTGTGCATGCTCGGCGACGTCGGGATCGGCGGCGGCGATCGCATCGAGCGTCGCGACGGCGTCGGCGACGCCGTGCCGGGTGAGATGGTCCGAGAGCAACTGCGAATAACAGCTGCGCCGGCGCTCAGCCGATCCGTACCGACAATCCGACCCGACTGCGCGCGCCCGGGAGCGCGAGAACTGGTTCGCAGCCACGCCGACGACGAGCAGCGCCGCGACGACGATCAGAGCTTTCACAGATTGAGACATGGGAGAACAGTAATGTGCTTGCGTGTGTGGTTCCAGGTTCCTAAGCTTGGGCCGTGTCGTCCCAAATCACAGCGCCGCGGGTCATCGTCGTGGCGGACGCGCACCTCGGGCAGGTGCCTGCCGCCGTCGGTACCGCGTTCCACGCCTTCCTCGACCAAGTGCCCCAACCTGGTGATCACCTGGTGCTCACCGGCGATCTATTCGACTTTTGGTTCGAGTACCCGACCGTCATCCCCCGCAAACATTTCGGCACCGTCGCGAAACTCCAGGCCGTACGGGCCCGTGGCATTCCGGTGACATTCGTGGGCGGCAATCACGACCGTTGGGGCGGCACGTTCTTCACGCAGGATCTGGGCATCGATTTCTTCGGCGGCGAGGCGGAGCTGGACCTGGCGGGCCGGCACACATTCATCGCGCACGGCGACGGACTGACCGAGCAGCACTGGACCGGAGCGTTCATGCATCGTTTCACGCGACACCCGGTGACGATCGCCGTGTTCCGCGTGCTGCACCCTACGATCGGGTTCTGGATCGCCGATCTCTTCTCCCGTCATCTCGCCGACAACACGAAGGATCGTGCCGTCCTCGACCGCGCCGCGGCCGCGCAGCGTCGCTGGGCAGCGGATTTTCTCGCCAGACGTCCCGATGTGTCGCTGGTGATCATGGCGCACACCCACCGGCCGGTCGTGGACCGACTGCCCGATGGCCGGGCCTACGTGAATCCGGGGGCGTTTCTCGACGGCGGACGCTACGCCGTGATCACGGCGGGGGGGGGCGTCGAGCTGAAACAGTTTACAACGGAACGACTTCGACCTGCTTGAGCTTCTCCCCCAGAAACAGCGCTCCGACCTTTCTAAAATGCGGTTCATCATCCGAGACCACGAAGCGATGCTCGTGAGATCCGCTGTTCGCGAGCAGATCGAGCCGCTCGAGCTCGCGCGCGACCGCGGTCGCGGTCTCCTCAGCCGAATCGACGAGCGTCACGTCAGGTCCCATGACGCGCGCAAGCAACGGCTTCAACAGCGGATAGTGGGTGCAGCCGAGGACCAGCACGTCGACCTGGGCGCGCTTCAGCGGCTCGAGATACTCGCGCGCGATCAACTCCGCGGCGGGGTGCTCGAACCATCCCTCTTCGACGAGCGGTACGAACAGCGGGCACGGTTGGCCGTGCACTTTCGCATCGGGTCGTAGCGCCTTGATGGCGCGCTCGTAAGCGCCGCTGGCGATCGTTCCCGCGGTTCCGATCACACCGATGTTGCCGGTACGCGTCGCCGCGACGGCCGCGCGCGCGCCCGGCTCGATCACTCCGATGACGGGCACCGGCGACTTTTCTTTGAGCGAGCCGAGTGCATGCGCGGTGCTCGTGTTGCACGCGACCACCACCGCTTTCACGCCGCGCCTCAGGAGATACGCGAGGATCTCGGCGCTATAGCGCCGGACCGTGTCGGGCGACTTCGGCCCATACGGGACGCGGGCGGTGTCCCCGAAGTAGATCACGGACTCTTTGGGCAAGCGCTCGAACAGCGCGCGCGCGACAGTCAGGCCGCCGATGCCCGAATCGAAGACGCCAAGTGGAGCGGTGTTCACCGTAACGGAATGCTGATGCCGATTCCTCTCCCATTCGGGAACACCTGCATCTTCAGGTTCGGAGGAAAATCGCGCAGGTGCGCGGAGACGTACGCTTCCGCGCCGGAAAAGAGGTGATTGAAAATCCAGAGCACGAGCCAATCCTGCACTTCCTGCCGTTTGAGACTCAGACTCGTCGAATGGATCTCGTTCAAGTAATTCGCCTCCTGTTGCGCCTTCAGCGTCATCATCGCCGTCACGCCCTCCCACGCGACGAAAGCGGCGCCGGTGACGGGACGATCGGTGACGGCCTGTCCCCAGCCTGGCAATAAGAAGGATCGCCAGAACGCGCCCATAGGGCGGACGCTGCGGTGCATCGTGTCGCCGGGGAAGACGATGTGACTCGTATCTACAACGTGGGTTGTGTCTTGAGCGGAAAGATGGAACGATGGAACGATGGAAAGAACGACCATTATAGCCACCCCGTTCCATCGTACCATCGTTCCATCTCTCCACCTCATCTCGCCACCAGCACGTTCAGTCGTCCCCGCTCCAGCTCGACCGTGCATTCGTGCGCTCCGGTGGGGGGCTCGCGCAGCTCGCCGTCGACGTGCATCACGAGCGGCTGTTCGGGCGAGCGGATAACCAGTTTCGCGGTCTTGATGAGCGCAACCTCCGGCATCGTGACGTGCGTCCCCCTCATGACGCGGGGAATAGCAAGCAGAAAACGAGGCAACGAGACGCGTCGGATGAGACAGACATCCATCTTCCCATCACTCGGATCCGCATCGGGGGCAAATCGGTAGCTGCCGCCCGCCGTCGTGCCGTTACACACCTCGACCATCATCATGTACCCCCGCTCCCGAAAGCCCGGCGCCGCGACATCGAACAACGGCGGCTCGAAGCGGAAGAACGTCTTCACGACCGGCACGAGATACGAAAGAAAGCCACGCAGCTTGGGCATGCTGTTGCGCATCCGAACCACCGCCGGCCCGAAGCCGAACCCCACGCTGTTCACGAACCACTCGCCCAGCACGCGACCAGCATCGAAGCGGCGGGAGCGGGCCGTCACCAGGCGGGCGACGGCGCGGACGGGATCGTGGCCGTACGTCCCCACCATTTTCGCGAAGTCGTTACCGGAACCGATCGGCACGACTCCCAATGCCGCTTCGGCGTCGGCTCGGAGCAGGCCGTTCGCCACTTCGTGCACGGTCCCGTCGCCGCCCACGGCGATGACATGCCTCGCGCCCGCCCGCGCCGCCTCCGCCGCAAGCTCCTGCCCGTGGCCGGGCCGCTCGGTGCGGGCCATGTCGACCGCCCAACCCTGACTCCGAAACGCCCGCGACACGATGTCCGCGGCGCGCCTCCCGGCGCCACGTCCCGCAGCTGGATTGATGATCAGATGAGCGTGCAGCACGACGACGGGGAAAGATACAAGTCGCCCGCCCCGGGGGGGGCGGGCGGGGGCGGGCGGGGGCGGGCGGGGGCGGGCGGGGGCGGGCGGGGCGGGCGAACCTGCAGCAGCTTCAACGACGACCGCTCAATTACTGCGCCAGATAGTGCTCTTCCCAATCGACGGCGAAATCGACGGCACAGCGCCCGCACAGCATCCGGCTGGGCCGGCCGCGTAACGGCACACGGTCACGGCACGACGGACAGACCGCGTACCGCTCGCCGACTTGCACCGAGCGCGGCACGCTCTGCGGACGCGAGACGACCGTCCATTTGCGCGGAGGAGTATTCGACATCTGAAGGAAGGCTCGGACCACCGGAACCGGGGTCCCTTTTACGTCTACTACGGCCGCTAGGCCATCGGCTTTGATCAACCGGTACCAGGCGCCACGACGGAGGTTGCAATTCAAATCGGCTTGAAGACGGGCCCACACCATCGTGTACTCTCGCTGCCGTCTGAAGGGAGGACAACAGTGCCCTTTTCGAGCCGCGACGTCAATGTGATATGACCGTTTCCAGAGTGACCACCATCACGCGCCTCCGACACCCCAATCGACTTCGAATTCCTGGCGGCAGCGCTTGCACTCGAGCGCGGTGACGCGCTTGGGGAGCGGCGCGCGCGAGCGGCAGCTCGGGCAAACGCCGTAGATCCCCCGAAGATGGGGCGGTGTTTTGCGGGTTGGTGCCGCGCCGTTGACCACGCTCCAGAGCAGCGGCGGGCGCGGCCGGATCTCGAGCCACGCGCGCAGCACGCCGACGGGCCGGTGGTTCACCTCGATAACAGCTTGCAAATCATTGAGATCGATGACGCGATACCACGCACCGCGGCGGAGCTTGAGGGGAACGTCCGCCTGAAGACGAGCGAACAGCATGGCCATCACGGCTCCTGATGAGGGAGACGAAGATGGGCGCGACACCAATATAGGGTTCCGAGCAAGTGCCGTGCGTCACCGGAATGGCGGGAGCGTGTGGGAATCGAACCCACCGAGGCCCGTTAGAGCCCCAAACAGTTTTGAAGACTGCTCAGGCCACCAGACCCAATCCGCTCCCCTGCTCCCGGTTACTGCTTTACCGCTACAGCGTCGATCTCGACGCGCGCCGCTTTCGGAAGACCGGCCGCCTGTACGGTCGAGCGCGCCGGCTTGTGCGCGCCGAAGTGCTTGGCATAGACCTCGTTCATCTGCGCGAAATCGGCCATGTCGGCGAGATACACGGTCGTCTTGACCACGTTCTGCAGCGACGTGCCCGCGGCGGCGAGCACGGCTTTCAAGTTCGCGAAAACCTGCTCGGTCTGCTCCGCGGTGCTGCGGCCGATAAGATCGCCGGTCTTCGGATCGAGCGCGACCTGACCCGCCGTGAACACCAGGTTGTCGTGCACAATCGCCTGGCTGTAGGGGCCAATCGCCTTGGGGGCGGCATCGGTTGCGATGATACGCATTAGAACAGACCCTCGATCATACCGTCTGAATGGAGACGCATGCGCTCCGCCGCCGGGTTCTTGCCGAGTCCCGGCATGGTCAAGATTTCGCCCGCAAGCGCGACCACAAAACCGGCGCCCGCCGACGGCAGGATGTCGCGCACATGGAGCGTGAAACCGCTCGGCGCGCCGAGTTGCGTCGCGTCGTCCGAGAACGAGTACTGCGTCTTCGCCATGCACACCGGTGTCTCGCCCAACCCGAGCTTGGGCAGCAGCTCGAGTGCCCGTTCCGCGGGTGGCGCGAAGGCGACGCCTGCCGCGCCGTAGATCTCGCGCGCGATCGTCTCGATTTTCTCACGGATGGGACGTCGCTCGTCGTACAGTGGCTTGGAGGTGGCTTTGCCGGTCTTCAGCAGTTCCAACAGGGACTCCGCAACGGCGATGCCTCCTTCCCCGCCCTTCTCCCACACATCGCAGCGCACGACTTCGACACCCTCCGCCGACCCAACCGCCTGCACCGCCTCGAATTCCTCATCTGTATCCGTGATAAAGTGATTCAGAGCGACGAGGGCCGGCAGGCCGAGTTTCTTCACGTTACGAATGTGGCGGCGCAGGTTCTCAGCACCCCGCTGCACTGCGCCGGGATCGGGCGTTCCCAGCTGATCCTTCTTGAGGCCGCCGTGCATCTTCAGCGCGCGCACCGTCGCGACGATGATCGCCGCCTCCGGCTTGAGGCCCGCGAAGCGGCACTTGATGTCCACGAACTTCTCAGCGCCGAGGTCCGCGCCGAAGCCGGCTTCGGTGAGCAGGATGTCGCCCAGCGCGAGGCCGAGCTTCGTCGCGAGCACGGAATTGCAGCCGTGCGCGATGTTGCCGAACGGCCCGCAGTGCACGAGCGCGGGTCCGCCTTCGAGCGTCTGTACCAGATTCGGATTGATGGCGTCCTTGAGCAGCAGCGTCATCGCGCCGTGCGCCTTGAGGTCGCTGGCCCGCACGGCGCTCTTGTCGCCTCGCAGACCGACGATGATCCGGGCCAGCCGCGTCTCGAGATCGTCGATGCCGGTCGCCAGGGCGAGAATCGCCATGATCTCCGAGCCGGGGACGATCACGAAGCGGTCTTCGCGCGCCGGGCCGCCGTTCACGCCACCCAGCCCCACGATGATGCTGCGCAGCGCCCGGTCGTTCATGTCGATGGTGCGCGGCCAGATGACACGCCGCACGTCGATGCCCAGCGCATTGCCATGGTGCAAATGCGCGTCCAGCATCGCCGACAGCAGGTTGTGGGCACTGGTGATGGCGTGGAAGTCGCCGGTGAAATGGAGGTTGATGTCCTCCATCGGCACGACCTGCGCATAGCCGCCGCCCGCGGCCCCACCCTTCACCCCGAACACGGGGCCAAGCGACGGCTCGCGGATCGCGAGAATCGCGTTCTTGCCAAGCCGCCGCAGCGCCTGCGTGACGCCCACCGTCACGGTGGACTTGCCTTCTCCTGCCGGCGTGGGATTGATGCCGGTCACGAGGACCAGCCGCCCTTTTTGCGAGCGAGCCGCGAGAGCGCGGATGGAGATTTTTGCCTTGTACCTGCCGTACAGCTCGAATTCGTTCTCCTGAAGACCCAGCTCGGCGGCGACGTCGCGAATGGGACGAAGCTTCGCTGCTTGAGCGATCGCGATGTCGGTCGGCACGTTCACGGTTGTGGTCAAAGCGAAGACTCGGTGCGCGGACCGAAGCAGCGACGCGCGTTCTCAGTCGTCCGCTCCGCGAGAGCGTCCAGCGACTCGCCACGCAGCGCAGCCGCACGCTCGGCGACGTCGCGGACGAACCCCGGCTCATTGCGCCGGCCGCGATGCGGCACCGGAGCGAGGTACGGGGCATCAGTCTCCACGAGCAGACGGTCGGGCGGGCAGTCGGCCAGACGGCCGGTCATTGACCAATTCTTGAAAGTGATCATGCCACTGAACGAGAAATATGCATTGATACTCATCCCGGCATCCCAAACCGCGTCACCGGAACTGAAACTGTGCAGCACGACCACTGGCGTCCGTCGATCGCCAACGAGGCCGCGCAGCATCGCTGCCATTTCCGCATCGGCGTCGCGCGCATGGACGACGACCGGCTTATCGAGTTCGGCTGCGATCATGAGCTGCGCTTCGAACGCGGCGCGCTGCGCGTCCTGCGGCGAATGCAGGTAATGGTAGTCGAGCCCCGTCTCGCCGACCGCGACGACTTCAGGTGTCGTGAGGAGCTCGCGCACGCGCCCGGCTGCGTCAGCGGACCAGGTGCGCGCTTCGTGCGGATGGACGCCGGCGGTTGCCGAAAGACCCGGCCGACCGCGCGCCAGCGCCGCCGCGCGCTCACTTCCTGCCACCGATTCTCCGATCACGACGACGTGCGCGATACCGGCGGCTGCGGCCCGAGCGAGCACCGCATCACGGTCCGCGTCGAACGCCGGATCGGCCAGATGACAATGGGTGTCAATCAGGTAGGGGCGCAGCATGCTGCGCCCCTACTAGCGCGCTGGTTGGGGAGCGCGTGGCGACGAGGTCGCGGGAACCGGACGCGTGGCGTCGGGCGCGGTTGCCCCTGTGGGCGCGCGCGCGCCGAACGTGCGGGCGCCGCGCGCGTCCTGGCCGGGCCAGCGCTTTTCGATCCAGAGCAGCACGGGTGCGGCGATATAGACGGAAGAGAACGTGCCCGTGAAGATGCCGAACGTCATCACCCACGCGAAGGGCCGGATCACCTCGCCTGCGAGCACCAGCAGCGACAGCGTCGTCGCAATCGTCGTCCCGTGGGTCAGCACCGAGCGCGGCAACGTCTCGTTGATCGACAGGTTCAGAATCTCATAGAGGTTCTGACGCCGGTACTTGCGCAGATTTTCGCGGACCCGGTCGAAGATGATGATCGTGTCGTTCAGCGAGTAGCCGACGACGGTCAGCACAGCGCCCACGACGATCAGACTGACCTCGAGGTGCATCACACTGATGAATGCGATCGTGGCGACCACGTCGTGCGCGGTGGCGACGACCGCGGCCAGGCCGAACCGCCACTCGAACCGGACGGCGAGATAGATCAGGGTAACGACGAAGCTCAGCAGAATCGCCATCACTGCCTTGCCCTGGAGCTCGCGGCCCACTTTGGGACCCACGGCCGCCGTTTGGCCCACGGTGTACTGCCCCACCCCGATGCTCTGATCGAGCGCCCGGCCAATGGCCGCGACGACCGCCTCCGTGCTCGTCTGCTCGGTCGTCCCGGCGGAATGCGCGAGGCGGGCCCGGATCACGAACGACGTGTCCGACCCGAATGTCTGAATCTCGGCGCCGTTCAGACCGACTTGGTCGAGCGCCGCCCGGATGTCGCTCATCGGGACTTGCTTATGCGCCTCGACCTGCATCAGCGTGCCGCCCGTGAACTCGATGCTGTAGTTCACGCCGCGAGTCATGAGGAAGATCAGACCGATCAGCATGATGGCACCGGTGACGGAGAACGCGACGCGGCGCCATTTGATGAAATCGTAATTCGCGTTCGCGAAGAGTCTGATCATCAGATGCTCAGGGTGACCATGTTCGGCCGCCGGTTCAGCCACATGAGGAACAGCGTCTTCACGACGAAGATCGCGGAGACCATCGAGGCGGCGATACCGATGATCAGTGTGATGGCGAAGCCCTGCACCGGTCCGGTCCCGACGGCGTACAGAATCAGGGCCGTTAATACGGTGCTGACGTTCGAGTCGACGATGGCGTTCATAGCGTGCAGGAAGCCTTCATCCACGGCGAGCCGCAGCGACTTCCCGTGCACTAGCTCCTCACGGATGCGCTCGAAAATCAGCACGTTGGCATCCACGGCGATGCCGATGGACAGCACGAAGCCCGCCATGCCCGGCAGGGTGAGCGTGAAGCCGAACGCGGCCAGCCCGGCGAGCGTGAACAGACAGTAGAGCGTGAGCGCGGCGACGGCCAACGCACCGGACATCCGGTAATAGCCGATCATGATCACGATCACGAGCACCACGCCGACCACTCCGGCACGTACGCCGTCCTTGATCGAGTCGGCGCCGAGCGACGGACCGATCGTACGCTCTTCGATGATCGTCAGCGGCGCCGGCAGCGCGCCCGCCCGCAGCACGAGCGCCAGATCGCTCGCTTCCTGGAGCGGCTTGCTGCCCAGCTCGATCTGGCCGTTCGCGCCGATCTGGTTCCGGATCACGGGCGGCTCGCCCTGCACGCGACCATCGAGGATGATCGCCATGAAGTCGTTGATATGGCGTCCCGTTTCCTGAGAGAAGATGCGGGCGCCGCGGCGGCTGAGCTGGAATGTGACGATCGACTGATTGGTGACCGGATCCCGGCGCGCGAGGGCTTTGGTCAGCTCTTCGCCGGTGATGATGGGCCGCGCCTCGACGGCGTACAGCGGTCGGTACGATCGCGCGCTGCGCGATTCGGATTGCGCGCCCCAGCGCAGCTCGATGCCGCGCGGGATCTGTGCCCTGACGTCGGGCCGCTGAGTGAGGCTGTCGACGAGCGGCCATTGCTCCTCGGGAACGAGGAATTCCCCCGGGATCTGACCCTGGAATAGCAGCGACGACAGCACGCCGGGGGCGTTGGCGTCGCTCGTCGTGTCGTGTTTCGACTTCGACTTGCTCGTGTCGCCGCCGAACAGCTGCGCCACCGCCGACGGCGCGGCGTTCCGCGACTTGATGCCCGCCTTCCGCAGCGCGGCGTCGATCTGCGGCAAGGCGTCCTTGAACTGACCCTTCATGTCGGTGATGCGGAACTCGAGGAAGGCGGTCCGCTGAATGACGCCCTTGGCGCGGTTCGGATCCTTCTCTCCCGCGAGCTCCACGATCAACCGGCAGCGGCCCTGGATCTGCACGACGGGCTCGGTCGTGCCGAACTCGTCGATGCGGGTGCGCACCACGCGCTCGGCGCGCTGAATGGCGTCGGCGCAATCGGGGACGGGCCCCTTCGACTGATCGACTTCGAGCGCCAGGTGAATGCCGCCCTGGAGGTCGAGGCCGAGGTTGATCGGCAAGCGCCGCACGGTCGTGTCTTTGAGCCGCCCGGTCGACGGATCGATCACGCGCTGCTTGGTGTTGCGCGGCACGAGCGAAATGATGCTCACGACGATCAGCGCGCCGATCACCCAGAGCCGACCACGAATTCGCTTGTCCATCACTCTCTCTATCGGTTGAGGGTCGCCCGCGCCGCCTGACGGTCGCGCTCGAGCTGCGCCACCAACGCGTCGCGGGACGAGAACGCCTGCACGTCACGCAGGCGGCGGACCCATTCCACTACCACGGTCTCCCCGTACAGCTCGTCATTGAAATCGAACAGATGAATCTCGAGTGCGCGAGCCTGCTCCCCAAACGTCGGGCGCGGCCCCTGATTCATCATGCCACCATACTGCCGCTGCCCGATTCGCACCGACACGGCGTATACCCCATCGGGCGGAAGCAGCTTCTCCGGCTGCGGCGGCGCAAGGTTGATCGTCGGAATGCCGATCGTCCGACCCCGCCCAGCCCCCCGTACCACACGGCCCTGAATACTGTAGCGGCGTCCCAGCCAGCGTGCCGCCGCGTCCAGGTCGCCATGCGCGACCGCGGTCCGGATCAGCGTCGACGAGATCGGCTGGCCGTTGTCTCGCACGGCGTCCACCACTGCGACGGCAAATCCTTCAGCGCTCCCGAGCTCTTGCACCACCTGGACGTCGCCGGCGCGTCCGCGGCCGAAGCCGTGATCGTAGCCCATCACCAATTCCCGCATTCCCAACTCGTCGCGAAGGCGATGGCAGAACGCCGCTGCGTCGAGCTGCGCGACTTCCTGCGTGAACGGCATCAGCACAAACCGTTCGATTCCCTGCGCCGTGACGAGCTCTCGCTTTTCCTCCGGCAGCGACAAGAGCTTCGGCGTGGCCGCTGGATTCACGACCGCCAGCGGATGCGGGTCGAACGTGACGAGCACGCTGGTGCGGCCGCTCGCGCGCGTCCGCCGGAGCACTTCCGCAAGGACCGCCTGATGGCCGCGATGCACACCATCGAACGTTCCCAGTGTGACGACTGCGCCCCCCCCGCCCCCCCCGCCCTGCATCAGTCCTCTGCCACTACAACGCGCGGCTTCAAGATCTCGCCGACGCATTCGGCCACGCCGAGCAACTCATCGTCGGCGAACAGAGCAACGCGTCCTTGTGCTCCCCCCCCGCCCCCCCCCGATGTCAGCGGGAGTGGCCGCCCATGCACCACCGCGTCGAGTGGCCGCCCATGCACCACCGCGTCTCGTTCAGTCCGATTGACGTTCCGGCGCGGCAAGTCGGCCACCAAAATCGACGCGTCGCGGACGGCCGCCGGGGTTACCGCCTCCGGCGCAACTGCTTCCTCGAGCCGGAACGGACCCACCGCCGTCCGTCGCAGCGCCGAGAGATGCGCGCCGCATCCAAGCGCGGCACCGATGTCGCGCGCGAGGGACCGCAGATACGTCCCGCCGCTCACCGTCGCCCGGAACTCGAGATCGGGCACGGCCGCCTCGACGATCTCGAGCTCGCGAATCTCGACCGGGCGCGCGGCCGGCTCGACGGTCTCACCGCGCCGCGCGCGGCGGTACGCCCGCTCGCCCTCGATCTTCACCGCCGAGTACGCCGGCGGCCGCTGCTCGTACCGGCCCCGAAACTTGCCGATCACCTCGGCGAGCTGCGACGGGGTGATTCCCGTCCACGGAGCCGTGGCCACGACAGCGCCGGTCGCATCATCGGTGTCGGTCGTGACGCCGAGCCGCATGACTCCGTCATACGACTTCGGCCACTCGGTCGCGAAGGTCGCGAGTCGCGTGGCTCGCCCCACGACCAGCACCAACAGTCCTTTGGCGAACGGATCCAGCGTTCCCAGGTGGCCGACCCGCTGCTCGCCCAGCGTGCGGCGCACGATATCGACGACATCATGAGACGTCGGGCCGGCCGGCTTCGCGACCAGCACGATGCCACCGATCAGTCTTCCGGCTCCTTGAGCTCCTTCAGGACCCGATCGATGCGCTGTGCGTGCTCGATCCCACGGTCGAGGCGAAAATGCAGCTCGGGACTCGTCCGCAGATGCAGCTCGCTCGAAAGCTGGGCGCGCAGATACCGGGCGGCGCTCTCCAGACCCTCGAGGGACTTCGCCTTCTCCTCGTCCGTCCCCATCACGCTCACGCGCACATTGGCGTGCGACAGATCGGCCGATACGTCGACACCGATCACCGTCACGAATCCAATCCGGGGATCGCGGACGGCGCCGGTCAGAAACGCGCCGACGGCCTGCCGGATCAGCTCGCTGACACGCTCGGGACGGTGGCTCGCGCGTTTCCTCAGAGATAGCTCGTGCTCGTGTCCACGATGCGCGCGCCATCGGCGCCGGCGACCAGCTGGTCCGCCTCCCGCAACACACTTTCCGCGTGGCGCCGGTCGGTGCTCACGACCGCGGCCGTCAGCTCGGCGCGCTGCCACAAGTCCTGATGGCCCGTCTCGGCGACCGACACGTTAAACCGGTTATGCATGCGATCCTTCAAGCTCTTCACGATCGTGCGCTTGTCCTTGAGCGATTGGCACGCCGGCAAGTGTAACTCCCACACCATCACGCCGACGATCACGACTCAGCGGCGCTGAGGGAGCGCGCGACCTCCTCGATGCGGTACGATTCGATCAAATCGCCCACTTTGACGTCGTTGAAATTCTCGATGCCGATGCCGCATTCGAAGCCTTCGCGCACCTCGCGGACGTCGTCCTTGAACCGCTTCAATGACGCCAGGGTCCCGTCGTACACCTCGACGCCGTTGCGGATGACGCGCACCCGTCCGGTCCGCGGAATCACGCCGCTGCGCACGAAGCACCCGGCGATCGTGCCGATCTTGGCGATCTTGAAGATCTGCCGCACCTCCGCCTCGCCGAGCACCACTTCCTTCTTTTCGGGAGCGAGGAGGCCTTCCATCGCCAGCTTCACCTCTTCCACCGCTTCGTAGATGATGCGGTAGGTGCGGATCTCCACCCGCTCGCGATCCGCCGCGGCGCGGGCATTGGAGTCGGGCCGCACGTGGAAGCCCACGATGATCGCACCCGATGCGCGGGCGAGCAGCACGTCCGACTCGGTGATCGCCCCGACGCCGCGGTGTACCACCTCGACTTTGACTTCCGCGGTCGACAGCTGCGCCAACGCGTCGGCGAGTGCTTCGGCCGGTCCGCCCTGATCTGCTTTGATGATGAGGCGCAGCGTGGCGACACCGCCCGCCGCGGCTTCGGCCATGAAATCTTCGAGCGTCTTCACGCGGCCAGAGCGACGATGTTGCGCCTCGCGCTCGAGGCGCTGGCGCTTCTGCGCGATCTCGCGCGCCGCGCTCGCGTCGTCCATCGCGAGGAACGTGTCTCCCGCCTCCGGCACACCCTCGAAGCCGAGGATCTGGACCGGGGTGGACGGGCCGGCGTCGTTCTCGGTGCCGCCGCGCTCGTCGTACATCGCGCGCACACGACCCGAGTACTGGCCGCAAATGAAATCGTCACCGACGCGCAGCGTGCCGTTCTGCACGAGGATCGTGGCGAGCGCGCCCTTGCCCGGATCGAGCTGCGCTTCGAGCACCGTTCCCTGCGCTTTGCGGTCCGGGTTCGCCTTGAGGTCGAGCAGCTCGGCCTGGAGCAGGATCTGGTCCAGCAACTCGTCGATGTTCGTGCCCTTCTTGGCGGAGATCGGCGTCGCCAACGTCGTGCCACCAAACTCCTCGAGCACGACGCCGTGCGACAACAGATCCTGTTTCACCTTCTGCACGTTGGCGGTCGGGAGATCGATCTTGTTGATCGCGACGACGAGAGGCACGCCGGCGTTCTTGGCGTGCGAGATCGCCTCGACCGTCTGCGGCATGATCGCGTCATCGGCCGCGACGACCAGCACGACGATGTCCGTGACCTGCGCACCGCGGGCACGCATGGCCGTGAACGCTTCGTGACCGGGCGTGTCGAGGAACGTGATCTTGCGGCCGTCTTTCAGCGTGACCTGGTAGGCGCCGATGTGCTGCGTGATGCCGCCCGCTTCACCCGCGACGACGTTGGCTTTGCGGACGTAGTCGAGCAACGACGTTTTCCCGTGATCGACGTGACCCATGATCGTCACGATCGGCGGCCGGGGCTTCAGCGTCTCAACGGCGTCGGCGGTCTCTTCGGTCTGCGTGGTCGCGTACTCTTCTTCGCGGACGGCCTGGAACCCGAACGCCGACGCGATCAATTCGATCATGTCGAAGTCGAGCCGCTGGTTGATCGTCACCATCTGGCCCAGCTCTTTGAAGGCGAACGTGACGATCTGTGTCGGCGGCACTTTGAGCGTGCTCGCAAGCTCGGAGACGGTGACGAACTCCGTCACGCGCACGAGCGTCTTCTCCCGCTCGCGCTCCTCGCGACGCCGCTCCTCCTGGACCTCGCGGAAGGTCGGGCCCTCTTCGCGGCGGTGGACACCCTTCTTGCCCACCGGCGCCTTCAGGGTCGCCAGGGTGCGGGAGATGTTCTGCGCGACCGCTTCCTGATCGACGAGAGACTTCTTGCCTTTCTTGCGCTTCTTGCCCTTCTCCCGACGACGCTCATCGAGCGGCGGTGCACCCGGCGCCGCCGACGCAACGGGGCGCGGCGGCACGGCTCCGCCCGGACCTGACGGCGTGCCGCGCGCGACTGGGCGCGGGCGCACGGGCGTCGGAATGAACGCGCGCGGAGGCGGCGCGGACGGTGCGCCGGAAGGTGGCGTAAACGTCGGCGATGGGGCGGCGGGCGGTAGTGGAGCGTCGACGACTTCGGTGCCCTGGGCCGTCGGCGCCGGCGCGAGATCCTTGAACAGCGCGGCGGCGCGCTCCTCGAGCGACGCGGCCGAGCGCACTTCTTCCTGTTCACGCGCTGCCGTCTCGAGCGCCAAGCGGGCGACTTCGGCGGCAGCCGCTTCTGCCGCTGCGACTTCGGCGGCAGCGGCGTCGGCTGCGGCAACCTCCGCGGCAGTGCGGCGACGGCGCTTGGGCCGGCTGTCGGCCACCGCGACCGGCTCAGGAACCGCTGCCAGTTCGACCGCCTTCGCGGCGCGACGCCGTTTCGGCGGCGTGGCTGGTTGCTTCTGTTTGCGCTTGTCGCGCTCCCAGCGCGCGCGCATCAGCGACACCTGCTCGTCCTTGAGTGGTGTCAGGTGACTGCGCACAAAGATGTCCATCTCCTTGAGCATGCCCATCAGCTGCTCGCTGGAGATTCCGAATTCCGCTGCCAGATCATGAATCCGCGTCGTTGCCACTCTTGCTCCTCCACTAAAATCAGCCATCAGCCGTCAGCCCTCGCGCCAGCGCCGGATCGGTAACGCCGGCGGCCTGCACCGGCGGCCGGCCGAGCGAACCGCCCAGCTCTGCCGCCGGCGGCCCGCGCAGCACGGGAACGTCCCGCGCCTGCGCCAGCCGCGCCACTTTTTCAATCGTGCGCGGCCCGGCATCAGCGGCCAGCACCACGCAAACCACCTGCCCCCGCTGCAATCCCGCTCGAACACCCGCCACGCCGACGACCACATTTCCAGCCCGTACGCCGAGGCCCAGCAGCCTCGTTAGTCGCGAGCTCACGCCGTGGTCTTGGGAGCTACTTCCTCTTCGCCGCCTTCCTCCGTCATCTCATTCAGGAAGGACATCATCTTTTCGGCGAGATCGGGTGTCATGCCCGGAATCTGGTCGACCTCTTCCCGCTCCAGGTCGAGAATGTCCTGCAACGTCTTTTTGCCGGCCTGCTCGAGGACCGCGACGAGCTCGGGCGACAGCCCCTTCATCTCGCTGAGCGCCACCTGCGTCACGGATGATTGGTCGGGCGGCGGCAGTGGGGCGAACAGCGGGCCTTCCCCACCGCGCTCCAGCCACTCGCGGCTCGAGTAGAGGTCGACTTTCCACCCGGTCAGCTCGGACGCGAGCCGCACGTTCTGACCGTTGCGGCCGATGGCGAGCGACAGCTGGTCCTCGTCCACGATCGCCTGGATCGTTTTGGATTCCGGATCCGAGAACACGCGTGCGACGCGCGCGGGCGCGAGCGACAGTTTCGCGAAGCGCTCGGGATCCGAAGACCACGGCACGATGTCGATCCGCTCCCCGTTCAGCTCATTCACAACCGCCTGCACGCGCGAGCCCTTGAGGCCGACGCACGCACCCACCGGATCGATGGAGTCGTCGCGCGACCAGACCGCGATCTTCGTGCGGCTGCCCGCCTCGCGCGCCGTCGCGCGAATCTCGACGATCTGCTGCTGAATCTCGGGGACTTCGAGCTTGAAGAGGGCTTTCACGAACAATGGATCGGCGCGCGAGAGAATCAGCCGCGGTCCCTTGGGCGTCTCTTCAATGCGCTTGAGGACGGCCCGGATCGTGTCGCCCTGATGAAAGTGCTCCCGGTGATTCTGATCGCGGTAGGGAATGATCGCTTCCGCTTCGCGGAACTTGTTCAGCATCACGACGATTTTGCCGCGCTCGATCTGTTGCACTTCGCCCGAGAGCAGCTCGCCGACCTTGCCGGAGAACTCTTCGCGGATGCGGCTGCGCTCGCCCTCCCGGACGCGCTGAATGATGCGCTGCTTTGCGGCCTGCACCGCCGTGCGGCCGAACTGCTCGAAGGGGACCTCTTCCTCCAGGACGTCGCCTGGCTGGAATTCCGGATCCTCATAGCGCGCTTCCTCGAGCGATATTTGGGTGCCCGGATCCTCGACCGCTTCCACCACGGTCTTGAGCACGACGATGCGGATCGATCCCTTCAGCTCGTCGATGCCGATCTCGGCCCGCACGTTGGGGCCGTAGCGCTTCACCAGCGCCGCGTGCAGACCATCCTTGAGGAGATCGATCAACTCGGTCCGCTCGAGCTGTTTGGTATTGGTCAGCTCGCGGATTGCTGAGACTACGTCGGTTGTATTGGCCATCGGTTTCCTTTAGTCCTCATCCAATGCGAGTCGCGCATCGCGCAGCTCGGCGAGGCGAAATGCCCGTTCCGAGCTGCCTCGCGGCTCGAGAATCACGGTGTCTTGATCCGGAACGGCCACGATCCGTGCGCGCACTCGGCCCATTCCTGCCAACTTCACGTTCACGTCCCGGCCGACGAACTGTGCCCAGTGGCGGTGCCAGCGGACCGGGCGCTCGATGCCGGGACTCGAGACTTCGAGCACGTAGCGATTGCCCAAGGGGCCGCCGCCCGCCCCGCCCGCCCCGCCCGCCACGCCGGCGTCCAGCCACTGCTCCAGCGCGCGGCTGACCCGGCTGCAGTCCTCGACCGTGACCTGCCGTGGCGGACAGTCGATTCTGACTTGGACGAGCGGCCGGTTCGGCGTACCGCCGATGCGAAGATCGGCCAGATCGAAGCCCATCGCCTCGAGCCGGGTGCGGAAGGCCTCGACGAGACTCTCAGTGAGCATGGAAAAAAAAGCGCGGGCCGAACTTCGCCCGCATCACGGTTGGGAATGTAGCCGGGGTCGAAACAGTGTCAACCTGTAGGGCGCCCCAGGTAGGCCACCATACGTCCATCCCGCCCCCCCGATGCCCGGTGCGAGTAAAACCGCTCCCTGCCTTCCGCACTGCACCAGGGAGAGATCGACACCTCCTCGATTCCCAAGTCATGCGCCTGCTGCGCCAGCGCGGCCCGGAGATCGAGTTGCACCGGCCCGTTGCTCGACATCCCAAACCGGACCGCGACCTCGGGCCCTACCTCATAACACTCACCACAAATCCCCACACCACAATGCATTACGATGTCGGTCGTCTTCGCGAAGCCGCGCCACTTGAGTAACTCAACGCAACGAGCCAGCACGCCGCCCGCGGCGCCGCGCCAGCCGGCGTGAATGAGCGCGATCGCGCTTTTGTGGGGAACCGCGAGATAAACGGGGATGCAGTCGGCGACGGTAACCGTCAGGAGCACGCCCCGTTCGCTTGTCGCATGGCCGTCCATCCCGTCCAGGACCAACCATCCCTCAGGGAGCGCTTCGTGCCAGCGCACCTCGGTTCCGTGAACCTGATGGCTCAGGACGATCGTCGGGAAGCGGCTCGCGAACGTCGATCGGAACGCGCGCCAGCGGCCCATCACCTGCCCCACCGGTTCTTCGCTCCAGAGGCCGAGACTCAACGGCCGGAGCGTGATCCCCGCCACCAGCCCGTACCGCTCGGCCCACTCGGTGAGCTCGAGACGTGGGACGGCTGCGTCGCCTACCGGAACTTCGGAGACTTCAATTTCCGCGTCTTTCAATTTGAGCTCCGAGCGCCGTCAGCCGCGTATCGATGCGCTCGTAGCCGCGCTCGATCTGGCCGATGTTCTGAATGACCGAGTCTCCCTGAGCCGCGAGCGCCGCGAGCAGCATCGCCATGCCCGCGCGAATATCGGGACTCTCCACCACCTGACCCCGCAGTGGCGATGGTCCCGCGATCACCGCGCGATGGGGATCGCACAACACGATGCGCGCGCCCATGCCGATCAGCTTGTCGACGAAAAATAGCCGCGACTCGAACAACTTTTCGAAAATGAGCAGCAAGCCCTCGCACTGCGTCGCTACGACGATCGCGATCGACATGAGATCGGCCGGAAAGGCAGGCCACGGACCATCCTCGAGCTTCGGCACGTGCCCGCCGAGGTCCGGGCGGATACGGCGCTCCTGATCGGCGTCGACGATCAGCTTCGTGCCGTCCAGCCGCGGCCGCACACCCAGCCGCTCGAATGCGAGCAGCGTCGAGCGGAGATCCTCGGCGCGCACGCCGTCGATCGTGATCGCACCTCCGGTCACCGCGGCAAGACCGATGAACGATCCGATCTCGATGTGATCGGGTCCGATCGCGTGCGCCGCCGCTCGGAGCGGTTCCCCCCCGCCGTCGATCGTCATGGTATTGGTGCCGATGCCCTCGATGGACGCGCCCATCGCGACGAGAAAGCGGGCGAGATCCTGTACGTGCGGTTCCGAGGCGACGTTGCGAAGCACGGTGGTGCCCTGCGCGCGCACCGCCGCCATCAGGGCGTTTTCGGTGCCCGTGACACTGGGCTCATCGAGGAAGATGTCCGTGCCGCGCAGCTTGCCCTCGAGCTTGTACGCATCGCCGACCGTAACGCTGGCGCCGAGCCGCTCGAGCGCGAGAAAATGCGTATCGACCCGCCGCCGTCCGATGACGTCGCCGCCCGGCGGCGGCAGCGTCACGCGCCCGAACCGCGCCAACATCGGCCCGGCGAGCAGAATCGATGCGCGAATCTCCTTGCACAGCGCCGGATCGAGCGGCCGCGGTTCGGTTGCGCGTGTGTCCACCTCGACGGTGTTCGGACCCTGCCACTCAACCGTCGCGCCCACGTGCTGCAGGAGTTGGAGCAGCGTCTCGACGTCGCGAATGCGGGGAACGTTGTCGATGCGACAGGGACCGTCGGCGAGCAGGGTCGCCGCGAGAATCGGAAGGGCCGCGTTCTTGTTGCCGGCGGGGCGGATCGTCCCCATCAGCGGACGTCCTCCCGTGACACGGAACGACGGTGGCATAGGTCCGCCCAAGCTACGAGACCGCTTGCGCCTGCGTCAAGCGTTCGCGAACGTTGCCCCTCGTGCATCCTCTGCTCGCGCTGGCGCTGGTCTTGATCGCCGGAATCGGCGTGACGCGGCTGACACTTCCCGCAGTGCACAATCCGCTGCTCGATGGCATCATCGCAACCGGTGTACCGTTCGTCGTTATCGGTGCGCTGCTCGGCCCAGGACTCGGCATCCTCGACAGTCGGACGTTGCGCGTCCTGGACCCAGTCACGGCTCTCGGCATCGGCTGGGTTGGGGCATCGTTCGGTGCGCGATTGGAATGGCGCATGCTGCGCCGCGTGTCAGGGCGGACCTGGCTCGTCGGTGCCGCGTTGGCCGTCCCCGTCCTGCTGACCACCGCTGCGACCGCGTGGGCGCTGGCTCGTTCCGTCCAGCCGCTCGGCGAGGCCTGGGGCCGGCCCTTCCCCGCGGTCGCACTCATCCTGGCAGGCGCGGCGACCACCGCGGCGAGCTGGCGTGGTCCGAAGCTCGGTCGCCGGAACGCGCTACTCGATACCGCGTTCGGTACGGCCGCCGCGGCCGTGGGAGTCGCCTGGTACCACCCGCATCTCGCGCTTCGAAACATCGCGCTCACGTTGCTTGCCGCGGCCGCACTCGGAGGACTGTTCGCCGCTTTCGTGCGCTGGCAGGATGACCGCACCGATGTCGGCGTCGGAGTGGTCCTGACGGGCCTGCTTGTTGCGGGCGCGGGGTTCACGTATGCGACGCAACTGTCTCCGTTTGTCGTCTGCGCACTGATCGCGGCGTTTGGTGTGAGTTTCTCACCGGCCGCTGTTCGGGTATCCGTGCAAAGGGCACTGCGACGTTGGGAAGTGCCGTTGTACGCGGCTTTCCTTATTATCGGCGGGGCGCTGTTACAACGTTTCACGCCCTGGCTGCTGCCCGCGGCGATGCTCCTGGCGGTTATCCGTGCCGCGGTGCGCTGGGTGACGGTACGGTTTGGGCTCGACCAGATGGACCCTATCTGGAGGTCGCTGCCTTTTCCCCCCCCACGTGAGTTCGCTTTCCCCGTCATGCGGCAAGGCGCGGCGGCCGTGGCGCTCGCCGCCGGCTTTGACTTCGTGCGCAGCGGCTCCGGGGGAGCCGTGGGGAGCGTGGGGGGCGTGGGGGGCGTGGGGG
>WNFD01000806.1_pt1 | contig 45034 bp, 34 predicted proteins | sample 5400491 | NCBI WGS metagenome assembly WNFD01 (sample SAMN13153343, study PRJNA577476) | soil metagenome | isolation source: 120 cm saprolite under Douglas fir tree site 2 hole 2 replicate 2 | place: USA:California | collected 2015-04-18
CACATCCCAAGAGTTTGGTTTTTTGCGGATTCCTTTTTATCAGCGTTGATCCGCGTTCATCTGCGGCAAAAAGGTTTTTCCCATCAGTGTCTAAACCAGTGGTGAGTCTTGCCTTTCCAATTACCAATTACCAAAGTACTCAATGACTCAATGCCGCCGAAAGGCAGCCCTACCCCTCCCCGTCATCCCAAGATCTAAAGGACTTACACGGCACATCCCAAGAGTTTAGTTTTTCAGAACGCCCTCCTTCTTCATTCGTGTTCGTTCGCGTTCATTCGCGGCAAAGAGGTTTGTCCAATCCATGTATATCGCATTTCGGTCGGTTTGGCTGGTACGAAAAAGTTTACCCGCTCACCCGATCTCGCGCGCCAGGTGGAGGCTTACCAGCTCGGCAGGATACGGCTTTAACGCGCATTAACTATCTAATTCGTATCACGATTGGAAATTACCAATCTCCACATAAATAAACATGCTGTACGGCATTCGTAAATTTTTCCGCGCTGATGAACGAGCGGCAGTGTCATGAGCGATAACTAAGCTGTGCGCACGACAGCATTATTTCTATTGTTTATTCTTACGCTATCAAGCGTGGGCTACGGAGCCACGTCAGGCAAGAGTGGAAGCAGCGGAAGCAGCCATGGAGACCTCACGGTTACCGCAACAGTGGTGGCATCTATCAGCCTAATCATCGGGCCGAACGGAGAACAGAAGTATATCGTCGCCAACGCTCCGGACCTGCAGCGCGAGCTTTCAACCATGATGATGGAGAACGCCTCTCCCAACTCTGCCCCAGGTAATCCATCTCCGCGTGCGAGCGTACATCGGTCAAAGCATAAATAGTAAATGTATCCCTGTTCAGCGATTATCGGTCAGTGGGTATAGAACGGAGGAAACGTTTCCATCCATTAATAAGCCGTCAAAATGTACCCTTCGGCATTTGATTGCCCGAAGGGTGCCTTACGCTTCATCCAGCAGGGCTCAATGAATACACAATCGGTCAGCAGGCCCGGTTCGAACTGGTGGAACTATCCCGTGATGGCAGTAGCACTGGCTGTGCTTGGGTTGCTGTCTTCGCTCCGCCATCCGCGTACCGATCAAATGGTGCTGTATCACTGGCACGTAAACAGGCTCTTCGTTGCCTGTGCCCTCTTGACGATCGTCCTGGCGATCAATGCCATTGTTTATCTAGTTGTACGGCGCCAACGGTTCATTGGGATATTGCTGTCTGTCATGACTGGGATCACAGCTTTTTTCCTGGGCGAGTGGTCGCTGAAAATGAATCGCTGAAGGTATAGGCTGGCGCTTCCGACGCCGTCATGACCGAGTGATGCGCGTCACCTCTTTTGCATTGGGCCGGAGTTAGAATTGCCAAAGGGCTCACCGCCTTGCATGAGGTGATCTATGGCTGCACCAATCCTTCTCACGCCCACCGTCCCCAAGTTGAAGAACGTGCTGTTCGCCACGGATTTTTCCGCCGCCGCGCTGGACGCGCTCCCCTATGCGGGAGCCATCGTCCGAGCGTTTGGAGGGAAGCTGCTTTTGTGCCACATTGAGGCGGCTGCGCCGCTCACGGCCGGACTGGCCGATCCTCATCTCTACGAAGCGGCAGGTAAAGATGCTGCTGAGCATCTGGCGGCGCTGCGTTACCTGCCTGTACTGAAAGGATTGCAGCCTGCACTGGTGCTTGGCGAAGGCGATATCAAAGATGAGCTGCTGAAGATCGTCAGCCAAGCCGACATTGACCTTATGGTGCTGGGAATCCGCGGACGGACGGGCCTGCGCAAGATGCTGCTCGGTTCCGTTACGGAGGAAATGTGTCGCGCGGTCACGTGTCCCATCCTGACGGTGGGCCCGGGAATGGCGTCTGACGCGGACGCCCCGTTCCAGCGCATCCTGTTTCCAACCAACCTCTCCGAGCTGAGCAAGAAGACTGTGCCCTACGTCGCCATGTTGGCCAAACAGTTTGCGGCCCAAATTACGGTGCTGAACGTGGTCGCGCAGGAGAGTGGAAAGCCAGGCGCCAATCAAGACACTGCGGTCGCCGAATCTCGCCGTATGGAGATGGTTAAATGTTTCCCTGAACTTGCCGGGTTCCAGCCGGAGATTGTGGTTGCTTCCGGCAACACGGCGGAGACTGTGCTGCGCGTCGCGCGGGAAAAGAATCCCGGCTTGATCGCCATGGGCATCAGGAATGCGTTCCGGCCGGGCTTGTTAAAGGAACGAACGGCCTATCGCATTATCGCCGGAGCACGCTGCCCAGTGCTGACTGTCCGGTGATGGTCGTAAAGCGAGAAGAAGCGACGTAAGCCGGAACCTCAGAATCGGCGCACGAGAGTTGAATCAACTCTCCCATAAGCGTAGCGTTGAAATAGAGTGAGTATTATTCCTTCCTTTTCAGATTCCCTGAACTAAGTCAGCTCATCTGAGGCTCTTCTATCTTAGTCTCACCATAACCCGAGGAGGTTTAATCATGTTTGTACGCAAAATTTCATTCCATTTAAAGCCCAATATGCTCACCCAATTCACCAGCACCCTGGAAAAAGAAATCATTCCCGTCCTTCGCAAACAGCAGGGATTCAAGGATGAAATCGCGTTTACTACTCCCGGCAGCTCAGACGTGCAGGTAATCAGCCTGTGGGACACCCAGCAGAACGCTGAGACCTATGCGCGCAACACTTACAGCGATGTGCTCAAGATGTTGGCCAGCACAATCGATGGTACGCCGAAGCTGGAGACAGCGGAGGTCGTGCACTCGACCTTCTCTGATGTCCTCGTCTCCAAACCGGTAGCCGCGTAAGTAGTCTTGCCAGACCGCCTTTCCACTCGGGAAGGCGGCCGCAAGAATCTCTTCTTGTGGGGAAGCGTTGATCCGCGTTCACCTGCGTTTATCTGCTGCAAAAGGTTTTTCCGATCAGTGTCACCTGCGTAGATCAGTGGTAAAAACTTAGATTTTTCCAAAGAGCGTACCCCATTAGGAAATCTGGTGGGAAGCGAATGCTTTGGAGGCAAGGTTGAACTGGTAGGGATCCCGCGCTGCGCTCGGGATTTCAGAAACAGACTCTTCAGAAAAAAGCGGCGAGGCCGAACACGCGCCGAGTCGGGCTGCAACAAGCGCAGATCAAATAACGAGGATATTGGAACTTAAGCGGTTTGTCGCGCAGCGAAAAAGAAGTTGTTAAACCAAGCGGCCCGGCACAACAGTCGCCGGGTCGCGCTGTAACAAGCGCAGATCAAATAACGGGGATATTGGAACTACGGCGGTTTGTCGCGCCAGCGACAAAAGAAGTTGTTAAACCAAGCGGCCCGGCACAACAGTCGCCGGGGTCGCGCTGCAACAAGCGCACGCGGATGTCGGATCGAAATGAAATGTTCAGCGGTTTGTCGCGCCAGCGACAAAAAAGCCAACCTCGCGCCGGGTCGCGCGCTACGTCTCAAAATAGTTAAAAAAAATTAGGGTAGTTCGGCCAATTGCCGTTCATCTATATGACAATAGGGAAGGCTGATGGACCCTGACGGCGTTCAGCACCGAAAGACCCCTTGCCTGAACCCGGTCACAGGGACTTCTGCCCATCCCGATTACTCAAATATTAAGGAGCCGAGCATGCGTGCAGTTCTGTGTATGTTTCCCATGGGCTGAGGTACTCCAAACCAAAAAACGTCGCCACAAATCTAGCGGTAAGATAAATCAGCGGAATCGTTCGATTTAGTGCCTATCGCATATCACGCAAGTTGAGACCGACATTCCCAACTGAAAATAACTGGCACTTATTCTCCTGTATTAGCCAGCACGCTGCTGACAAAGCCTGGCCCCACTGACTTGTCCGCACATAGTGCTGAGGAAGACGTGTTGTGTTCCTGTATTGTCGCCGTCCTGGTACGGAAGTAGGAAGGCTAATGCCCCCAAAGATACTGATCATTCACCAGGGTCCCGAATCTCTGGCTTCAAGCTGCCTGCGGTTTTTGGATGGGCAGGGACGCTGTGAGACCAGGAACTGGGAAAGCCTCGGTTCGGACCTGCCGGTGTTTAAGGCAGCGAACTTGATTCTTGCTCATCCCCCCAACGAAGCAGAAAAGGCGTTAATGTTTTTTCGCTGGCTGGGCAACAAGGTAGGGCGCGTTCCGATTCTTGCCGTGTTGCCGCAATCCGTCAATCATGAGGTCTTGCAATCAGCTTCGGAAATCGCCGACGATTTCCTTTTTACACCGCTGCGCGAACAGGAATTTCAGTGGCGCTTGGCCAGGATGCTTGCACCGCGCTCTGACCCGCGCGATCAGTTGCGGAGAAGTCTAGCGGAGGAGATCGGTCTGGCACAGCTTGTTGGCCGCCATCCCGCTTTTTTGCGGGCCATCGAAAAGGTAAGGCTGTTCAGCTCCAGTGATGCCCCGGTGCTGATCTCCGGTGAGACTGGAACCGGAAAAGAATTATTCGCTCATGCCATACACTCCCTGGGCAGCCGCCGTAATGGGCCCTTCATACCAGCGGACTGTGGCACACTGCCGGAATCGCTGGCTGAGAATGAACTGTTTGGCCACTGTCGCGGTGCGTTCACAGATGCTCATGTGGACCAAAAAGGTCTGGCAGGAATGGCAGCGCATGGCTCGCTTTTCCTGGACGAAATTGATGCGCTCTCACTGGCCGCGCAATCCATACTCTTGCGTTTTCTCCAGGAAGGCAGCTACCGGTCCCTGGGCGCTGACAGGTTTACTCGCGCAGACGTCCGCATCATTGCGGCTACCAATCGACCGATTGAAGAGTGTGTCCGGCAGAAGCGATTCAGAAGCGATTTGTATTTTCGCTTAAACGTATTGCGTCTCGACCTGCCTCCTCTGCGTGAACGTTTGGGCGACGTGTCGATATTAGCCAGACATTTTGCGGCCAACCCCAATATCGGCGGCGAGGGTGGACGCAAAACGATATCACCATCCGCCTTGCGAAAGCTCGAGGGCCACTCTTGGCCTGGCAATGTGCGCGAACTTTTTAACACCATACAGCGGGCTTCAGTGTACTGTCCTGGAACTGAGATTCAGCCAAGTCACGTGTGGCTCGAAAACGATGAGACCAATCTGCCTCTTCGCGATTGTTTGGACGGGAATTTTCAAACAGCCAAGAGACAAGTCCTGGAAAGATTTGAGCGCGAATACACCTTGCAGCTTTTGGAACGGCACGGCGGAAACGTGACCCATGCGGCCCATGAGGCGGGCAAGGAGCGTCGCGCGTTTGGTCGCATGGTCAAGAAGTATGGGATCAGAATGGTTATGGATAACGTGGGTCATTTTTGACCCGCGATGCGGGCCGTTAAAGTCCCACTACATTTTCTCCACGTAAACAGCGTGGAAGCAGGAAATCATTTTGCTTTCCGTAAATTGTGGGCCATCTCTTACCCGCCGCCGGATTCAGCGTTGAAGACCAGGAAAGAGTTGAGTCTTTGTCTCTATACATTTCCGATGATCGGTACGCTTGGCAACGCAGTTGCATCCTCAGGTGGCGAGGGCAGCGAATTGTCACACGCCGAATCGGGCGCGGAATCTAAGGTCGTGAAACAGGTGCTGAGCTATTTCCTGCGTAATCCAAAGGCAGCCGACAACCTTGGAGGTATCGCCCGGTGGCGGCTTCTGGAAGAACAAATCCAGAACAGCCTTAGCCAGACGGAAGCCGCTCTTGATTGGCTGGTTTCCGAAGGCTATTTAAAAGAGTTTAGAGTTGCGGGCTCAGAGCGTAGTTTTCGTCTTAACCAGGAGCGCAGCTCTGATGCGATTCGATTCCTGGAGCGTGGAAACAAGGCAGCCAGGCGCAGGAAGCGCTGACTCCCCCTGAATCGCGAGGGAATGTCACAAGTCCCTGTAAGTGACGGGGCGGAGCTACGGTTCAAGATGCCAACGCATGAAAGCTACTGAAGAAAAACCATCCTTTCCAATCACAATGAAGTTCATGACCGTGCCTCACGAACTGCGGTGGTATGTCTTGTTTGTACGTTCCAACCAGGAGAAGCGTGTTGCGCTTGGACTTTCCGAACGCGGAATAGATCATCTGCTCCCGAGTTACTCATCGGTTCGCCAATGGAAAGACAGGCGTGTGAAGCTGGATCTTCCGCTATTTCCGGGATATCTGTTTGTTCACCTGCCATTGCCGGAGCGGATGCGCGCGCTGACCATTCCGAACGTAGTGTCCCTGATCGGAAGGAAAGACGCACCAACTCCGGTTTCCGACGAAGAAATTGCCTGGATAAGGAAGGGGACAGAGCACGGCTGCGCCGCACCGCACCACCGTTTGCAAGTGGGGCAGCGGGTAATGATCACGTCTGGCCCCATGGCCGGTTTGCAGGGCATTCTGCTGCGTGAACAGAACCAGACGCGTGTCGTGGTCTCCATTGACTCCATCTGGCGCGCTTTTGTAGTGGATGTGGACGCGGCCTGCGTTGAACCTGTGCGACACCCCGGAGTGAGTGCGCCGCCCGCAGGAACACACTCCACGCAACATTGCCGAGCGGCCATCGCCGGCTCGATTCCTAATTCTGTTGGCTAATAAAAAATTAAGTTGATCCGCGTCCATTCCAGAAACGTCAGTTCACGGGACGAACGGCAAGTAACAGAAATTGATAAGGAGGCTCCATGCCTGTAACACCGACATATCCTGGCGTCTACATCGAGGAAATCCCCAGCGGAGTGCGTACGATCACCGGCGTCGCAACGTCCATCGCTGCGTTCGTGGGACGCGCCGCGCGCGGTCCGTCGAACACGCCGGTTACCATCACCAGCTATGGCGATTTTGAGCGGCTCTTTGGCGGCCTCTGGACCAAGAGCTGGCTGGGATACGCGGTAAGAGATTTCTACCAGAACGGTGGCACCACGGCCGTAATTGTGCGCGTGATACACAGCAGTGATACGCACGCGGCCGCCATTGCGTTGCCCGGCGGTCCGCCCACTCTGCTCGCGGCCAATGAAGGCGACTGGGGTAATGCGCTGCATGCCGTGGTGGATTCCAATGTTTCTCCGGACATCGCTGCGGCATTTGGTTTGACCTCTGCCGATCTCTTCAATCTTTCAGTTCGCGACTTCAATACCGGGGTCACCGAAACTTATCGCAACCTGACGGTGAAGGAGAGCCCGCGCCGAATTGATCGCGTGTTGGCCATCGAATCAACCCTGGTGCAATCAACCGGGGCGCTCACCGCAGTTCCCACCAGCAATGCCGCTCCGGCCGCCGGGAAGACCGTTTGGACAGACCCAGGTGCAAACACCGCGGCCACTGCCGGCTCCGGCACTGACGGCAGCTTTCTGGTTGAGAACGACTTTGTTGGACCCGGCATGGATACGGCGAAACAGGGATTGTATGCTCTGTCCAAAGCCGATCTCTTCAACCTGCTGTGCATTCCGCCCTACCAGGCCGGAGTGGATGACGTCGAACCGGACCTCGTCGCCAAGGCAGCCACTTTTTGCGAAGACCGGCGTGCCTTCTACCTGATAGATTCGCCCACCAGTTGGGGAACGGTAGCCCAGGCCATCTCCGGTATCAGTGCGATGCTTACCAAGAGCAAGAACGCGGCTGTGTTTTTCCCGCGCATCATGGAGGCGGATCCATTGCGCAACAACGCTCTGGGTACCTTCGTTCCCAGCGGCGCCATCGCGGGTATTTGTGCTCGAACTGACAGCCAGCGCGGAGTTTGGAAGGCCCCAGCCGGACTGGACGCCGCACTTAACGGTGTTTCTCAACTTACCGTCAGCCTTACGGACCTGGAAAATGGCGAACTGAATCCGCTGGGGATCAACTGCCTGCGCAATTTCCCGGCTGCCGGTCGCGTAGTGTGGGGATCGCGGACGCTGCAAGGCGATGATCGTCTGGCCTCAGAATGGAAATACCTTCCCGTCCGGCGCTTTACCCTCTTCCTGGAAGAGAGTCTTTATCGCGGCACACAGTGGGTGGTCTTTGAACCCAATGACGAGCCGCTGTGGGCGCAGATACGCCTGAACCTCGGCGCGTTTATGCAAAGCCTGTTTCGGCAGGGAGCGTTCCAGGGCACGTCACCACGTGACGCTTACTTTGTGAAATGTGACAGCGAGACCACAACGCAAACCGACATCAACAACGGGATCGTCAATATTGTGGTGGGCTTTGCCCCGTTGAAGCCGGCGGAATTCGTAATCCTCAAAATCCAACAGATGGCCGGTCAGATTCCCACTTAAAGGAGAGGCAAACACATGGCGCAGTTTAGTGTAAATCCGCAGAGATTCGATCCCTACAAGAACTTCAAGTTCCGGGTGAAGTGGGACGGCCGCTATGTGGCCGGGGTCAGCAAGTGTGGGTCGCTGAAGCGAACCACTGATGTTGTTGAACACCGCGAAGGAGGCGATCCGAGCACCAGTCGCAAATCACCCGCGCGGACCAAGTACGATGCCATCACGCTGGAGCGCGGCGTGACCCACGATACTGAATTTGAAAAGTGGGCCAACAAGGTCTGGGATTACGGCAGCGGTCCCGGATCAGAAATCTCTCTGGCCGACTTTCGCAAAGATGTAATCATTGACCTCTTCAATGAAGCCGGACAAAAGGTAATCTCCTATAAGGTCTACCGTTGCTGGGTTTCTGAATACCAGGCGTTGCCGGACCTTGATGCCAACGCCGGCGCTGTCGCCATCCAGCACATCAAGCTCGAGAATGAAGGCTGGGAGCGAGACCTTGATGTAACCGAGCCGAAAGAGCCAACCTTCACTGTACCCGCCCAATGACACATACGGCCTCTGCCGAAGTTACTTTGCCGAATGGCTATTGGCATGAAGGCTCGTGTCTGCGCCAGGCACGTGTGCAGGCGATGGGCGAGCGTGAGGCAACGCTGGATGAAATTTTTGCTGCGTCGCCGCTGCCCATTGAACGCGTTTCCGCCATTCTTGCCCGTTGTATGACTCATCTGGGAGGCCGCGCGTGTGACAGCGCGGAGCAGGTTCGCGAACTCACGCTTGGTGATCGCGAAGCATTGCTGCTTCATATTCAGCGCCTGACCTTCGGTGACAACATGGCCTGCACATTGCCGTGTCCGTCTTGCTCCAAAGTCATGGATTTTCAGCTGCAGGCACATAGGTTGATTCTGGATGGGGCGGAACAGCCTCGGGAATACCATGAAGAGCGTTTTCTGGTGAATGAAATCCAGTGGCGTGTTCGCTTCCGCGTGCCTCGCGGATCAGACGTGGAAGCGGCGATTCAGGGCCCTCACCATACAACCGAGGGCGCAGCCTCAGCGTTGCTGGGCCGTTGCATTGATTGGGTCCGCAAGGACGACGAACAGAGCGGGAAAGACAATGTGCTGCCTGCACAATGGCCTCCGGAGCTGGCAACGCGGATTTCAGAGCGGATGGCAGAGCTTGATCCCCAGGCAGAGATTGCTCTGCAAATGGAGTGTCCATCCTGCGGGCATGAATTCACTTCACTTTTTGATGCTGCCGACTACTTCTTTCGTCAGCTTTCTGCGCGCGAGCGGCAACTCTTCTGCGACGTACACACTCTGGCCCTGGCGTATCACTGGAGTGAGACCGAGATTCTTAACATGACACCGCGAAAACGCAAGTTGTACCTGGAACTGCTGGACGGAGGGAGCAGTGGCGAGTAACTATTTGTTTCGAATGGTTGAACGGGCTGCGGGTCTCTCACCGGAGCAAGCCCCTCGTCCGCCGCAACACTTCTACTGGCCGTTGCCGTGGGAGCAGCCGGCAAAGGCTATAAACTCGTCTCTTCTTGCTTCCTCAAACACAAGTTCTGCCAGGTTGGTACCTGCAACGCTGCCTCCATTCAGCCGGGATTTAGTGGAAGGCGAGAGTCCGCTTGCGCTGAACACTGCTTCCACAGAGGAGGCGAATCCGGTTGTTACCCCGGCGGCACACTCGCACTCGCAAGAGAATTTTGCTTTCAATGGACGGTTATTCGCGGCATCTTCGGATGCCCAGCCATCGGTCCTGTCTGGAACTGTTGATCCGGCCCGGCGGTTTGTGCATGAAGAAACTGGTTCCCAACCAGACACCATGGTGATTGAAAAACCTCTGGCGGCCGCAACGAAATTGCAAGATCCACGTTTTGCAATTCCCACGCCGCAAAAAATATCATTTCGTTCCAACGGCGAAGCAGCCTCACGCGGCAGCATGCCTCAAACGCCGCAAGAAACAGTGGAACCCGTCGTAGAGGTCAATATCGCGAGAGTTGAAGTGCATCTTGATCCTCCGCGGCAACCCTCGCCACAGGCGGTTCCTGCTCCTGTCGGCTTTGCCGAGTTCGAATCATTGCGCCGCTACGCTGCCGGCCCCTGGCCTTCCCGGAGAAGATGAGCAGTTACAAAGGAATCCGTGCGGTAAGTTCAACCCTGAAGAACCTGCTGGCTGCTGAAATGGAAAACCAGCCGGTGAACATCACTCTTCTTCCGCCCGACGTGCCGCCGGCAAACACAGGCGGAAAGCGAATTAATCTTTACCTCTATATGGTCACGGAAAACGGGGACCTCAAGAATCAGGAAATTCCCGGGCAGGGTCACCCCGGTTCTTATGGCCATCCGCCGCTGAGTTTGAATTTGCATTATCTGATGACTGCTTTTGATTCCGAAACCGGTGACGACCGCGACCTGAAAGCCCAGGAAGTTCTGGGCGATGGAATGCGCGTGTTGCACGATTTTCCCATCATCACGGGAAATTCCTCTTTTGCTGCACCTGAGTTACAGAACGAATTCGAGAGCGTGCGAATCACACTGCAACCGGCCAGCCTGGAAGAGTTCGCCAAAATCTGGACCGCCCTGCCGTCTGCGAACTTTCGATGCTCGGTGGCTTACAACATCACCGTTGTCCAGATTGAGAGCCGTTTGCCCAGGCAGCTGGCTGCGCCCGTGCAAACACGGCGGCTGCTGGTTTCGGTGGAAACGCGTCCGCAAATTGAAAGCGTATATCGCACACCGATTGTGGCGGGCGATCCGATCGGTGATGCGCGAGCCTCAGTGACGCAGAAGATCACCATCACCGGCACGGGCTTTCAAGCTGCCATGACCTGGGTCAAACTCGGCGGGCTTGAGCCGATTGGTGTAAAGCCCCTGCCCAACGGCGACATCCAGTTGGCAGTCCCTGATGACCAATATCCAGCCGATTTTGACCACGCAACAGCGCGGCCCATTCCTGCGGCAGACCAATTGCAATCTGGTCCTCAAATGGTACAGGTGCTGGTGCAGCGGGCAGGAGAAGGCGTGCAGGGCGGACTTGATAAAGGCACTTCCATCAGCGACAACATGACGCAATTCTCCAATCAGTCAGTGTTCATGCTGGTTCCGGGCATCACCGGCATCGCTCCGGGCAGCAGTAATGCGGCTGGTACTCTTACTGTGAATGGCACTCGGCTGTTTCAACCCGGATTGAAGAGTTTTGTTTATGTGAATGATGTTGCCATTGAAGTTGTGGCCGACTCAGCTGATCCACCGTTGCCTGCCAGCACCACCGTCCACGTTCCGCTTTTGGCCGTGACCAGGATCACTCCGCCTCTGCAGCCGAGCCCGCCTGACTATGCGGTACGAATGCAGGTCAACGGGGCGCTGAGTGTGGACAAAGCCAAATTCAAGCTTCTGCCATGAGCACAGCTGCCACAACCGAACAATTCAGCGCGACCGGCCAGACATGGCAGGCAGCCAACCTGGCATATCTGGACGCGGAGTTGTCCCGTCTTCGCCTGCTTCTGCAACTGCGCGTGCTATGGCTGCGCCGAGTGTGGAAGCGGGACCTGGCGCAGGAGTTCAGTAATTTCTCCGGGCACGTGATCACCGATGCTGATGCTGACCACGCGCTTCAACCGGTTTCCGCAGATGAGGAATCACGGTTTTATGAACACGACGAGTCGGCGTTGAGCATCATGCGTCTTCTAAGGGAGCAACAAACCCGCATTCAAGAAGCAGCGCAAACTGCCGTGACCTGCGGAGGCCCTCCTGCTCTGGATATTCTCGGAAGACTTTTTCGGCTCGAAGAATTTGAGCAGGACGTACTACTGATGGCTCTTGCCCCGTCAGTAGATTCATCGTTTGAACGCCTGTACGGCTACGTACAGGATGACGCGACGCAGAAATATCCAACCATCGGCTTGGCGATGCAGGTGCTGGGCAAGCAGCATGGCGGGACCGCGCAAGCGTGGCGCTACTGGCTGCATTTTGCCCCGGACGCTCCTTTGCAACGATTCCGTTTGCTGCACACGGACACGACGTCACCCTCGAATCTTGCCGGCCAGCCGCTGCGGATCACGCGCCGCGTTGCCGACTATCTGCTGGGCGTAAACCATCTTGATGAGCAACTTAACTTTGTTGCCCGTCGCGTGGCGAATCAGGGAGCACTGGGCCGGGAACAAGAAGAGACGGTAGATGTGCTGGAGCGCCGGCTGCAAAGCTGGAATGATCGCGGACACATGCCGGCTGTTCAATTGACCGGTGAAGCAAATGCGGGACACAGGGCTGTCGCCTGCGAACTATGTGAGCGCGTTGGCATTTCGCTGTACACAATAGACCCTGCGTCCTTATTGGCGATGGCCGCGGACCGCCAGGCTTACTTTCGCGTCCTGGAGCGGGAGTCACTGCTGCTACCGTGTGCCTACTACTTGGATTGCATGGAATGCGATCCGGCCAACCGCGTGGAAATGGTGCGCGTGCTTGAGTTCCTGAATCAGGTGCAGTCGTTCACCGTGATCGCTGCGCGTGAACCTGTACAGAGCGAGCGCCGTCTGATCACCGTACATCTGGCCAGCAGTGAGGCGGCTACACAAGTATCTGTGTGGAAAGCTGACCTTGCTGCACATATCACCGGACAGCATTCTCAAGACCAGAACAGCTCTGCTGATGCGATGCTGGCAAGGTTGGTCCAGCAATTTCGTTTCAGTCCGCAGCAGATTCATCGCGTAGTCCAGGAGGCGTGCGAAACTGCGGAGTTGCGCAATCCTGAGGCGCCTACGCTCGAATCGCGGGACCTTTGGTTGACGGCGCGCGCGCAGGCATCGCGGTCAATGGACGGACTGGCGGAAAGAATTGTGGCGCGCCGATCTTTCAGCGAACTGGTGCTTCCATCTGAACAGCTGCAACAGATTCAGGAGCTGGCATCGCAGGTGGAACAGCGCGGTCGCGTGTATGAGCAATGGGGCTTCGGCGCAAAGCTTAATCGAGGCAAGGGCATTGCCGCGTTGTTTGCCGGGCCCAGTGGCACAGGCAAGACCATGGCCGCTGAAGTTCTGGCGCATCATCTGGACCTGGACTTGTATCGCATCGACCTGTCCAGCGTGATCAGCAAGTACATTGGCGAGACGGAAAAAAATCTGCGGCGGCTGTTTGAGGCCGCGGAGGCGGGCGGAGCCATTCTGTTTTTCGATGAAGCTGATGCGTTGTTCGGCAAGCGAAGTGAAGTCCGCGATAGCCATGACCGCTACGCCAACATTGAGATCAATTATCTGCTGCAACGGATGGAAGACTATCGCGGATTGGCGATTCTCGCCACCAACAGAAAGTCTCTACTGGACCAGGCTTTCCTGCGCCGGCTCCGGTTCCTGGTTGATTTTCCGTTTCCTTCGGCAGCGGACCGCAGCCGCATATGGCAGGGCGCATTCCCCGCAGAGGCCGAGGTGGAAACCCTGGACTACGCTGCGCTGGGCAAGCTTGAGATCTCGGGTGGAAACATCAGCAATATCGCACTGAATGCCGCGTTTCTTGCCGCTGCACAAGGCGTTCACATCAACATGGATCATGTGCTTACGGCGACCCGCCGCGAATATGTGAAGATCGACAAACTGATCACGGAAGGCGAACTGGGACGTTCGTTGCCGTCAGGAAAATAGTCTCGCAGGAAACCAGGCGGTTAGGAAAAAGGAAAAGATGAGTCGCATTCGAATCAAAATTGGAAAAATGGTTTTGCGGAACTCAGACATGTCGCCTGCAGAAGGCGCCATGCTGGGCCCTATGGTGGAGACCCACCTTGCGAGACTGATAGCCGCGAGCGGTGCGCCTGCCGCGCGGAACGCCGGCGTGATAAGCGTGAACACTCCGTTGAATTCCGGGAAGGGACTGAGCACAAAAAAACAGAAATAGACTTCGATGTTGAAAGCAGTCCATACCGGTAGCCATCAAAATGCGCAGGCATCGCAAGCGGCGCTGCTTCATCCCGCTCGGCCAGCACAGGCCGAGAGCCCGCTGGCACGCATGCAACATGCATTCGGCAACCAGAGATTGTTGCGTCTGGCCAATGGCGGCATGTTGCGGGGCGATCTCGTGCAGCGTAAGCCGGACAAAGAGAAGGCCGATGCTGTACCTGTCTGCAACCCTACGCCTAAGACGCTGGCGCAAATGAGGGCGATTACTGGAGAACCTTTGACGTTGGGATTTACGAGTCCGGAAATTACGCCTCTGGATTGGCAAGTGCAGTTTAAAGCCGGCAAATGTAGCGTCAAATCTTCCAGGCCCAAGCTCGGGTTCAAACACTTTATCTTTACCAAAGCTGGACGGCATCGATTCGGCGCGGTGGTTAACAAAACGGAAACATGCAAAGGCAAAAGCATGGACCATACCCTGGTCATTACTGCACCAATGGCAGAGCTACTCAAATTGGGCGAGATCGAACACTGCCAGGATGCACACAGGGCCTTTGACCTTTCATGGCGGCGATACGACAAGGCATGTAAGGGCCTCGCTTCCGGATTTCCGGCTGACAGCGAGGACGTATGCAAAACCGCCGTTCGTGAACGTCTTAGTAAAGCGGTTGGCGTCGATCCGTCAAAGTGGCATGGCGTGGCCGATTGTCTTTTTGCAAAGTCAACGAAACGTGACACCGAAGGTTGGCATACCGTAGATTTCGGAGCGGGCGTGTTTGAAAAGGACTGCAAAGGATTTACCACAACGCCGGACCCTAAAACATCTTTGACCGAAATAGGAAAGCATTCCTCTGACGATTTGGTGAAGGGTTGCGGAGAATAATCTCTACCCAAGCACGCTCATGTTGAAAGCAGTCCAGACCGGTAGCCGGCAAAATGCGCAGGCGAAGCAGGCATCGCAAGCACCGCTTCTTCATTCTGCTCGGCCCGCACAGGCCGAGAGCCCGCTGGCACGCATGCAACATGCATTCGGCAACCAGAGATTGTTGCGTCTGGCCAATGGCGGCATGTTGCAACGCAAGCTCACTATCAACCAGCCGGGTGATGCTTTCGAACAGGAAGCAGACCGCGTGGCTGACACCGTGATGCGCATGACTGATCCGGCGAGTGCGTCGGCAGTACCGCAGGAAGTTTCTTCTGAAAGTACCAACTCGGTCCTGCAACGGTGCTCCTGCGGTGCTTCGTCAAGCTCAGGGGGCGAGTGCGAGGAATGCAAGTCCACCCAGCTTCAGCGCAGCGCAGATGCGCCTTCCGCCAGCACTGACGCTCCGCCCATTGTTCATGATGTACTGCGCTCTCCCGGACAGCCACTTGATTCGGCAACGCGCAGCTTCATGGAGCCACGCTTCGGCGCAGACTTCAGCAACGTGCGCGTGCATACCGATCCAAGAGCCGCTGAGTCCGCAAAGGCCGTGAATGCTTTGGCCTATACCGTGGGCAACAACGTGGTTTTCGGGCACGGCAGGTTCTCGCCGCAGACACAGGCAGGGCAGAAGTTGATGGCGCACGAACTGGCACACACAGTCCAGCAGGGGATGGCCGGCGAGGGACCGCAGCTCCATCGCAAATGCGGGCCCGCAGACTTCAGCTTCGTACCGGCCGATTGCGATCTCACGCAGGTCTCTGCCGGTGACAAGCCCAAGGGGACGCGCTTCCTTTTCAACATAAATTGTGATGATTTTGCTCCCGGCGAGCGGGCAAAGTTGGAAGCGCTGGCGGACGCATCCAACATTCCCTCCAACGCTGACGTCGAAGTGCTAGGGCTGGCAAGCTCTGACGGTGATGCGTCGTTCAATACCAGCCTTTCCTGCGGTCGCGCCGCAGCCGGAGCGGACGTGCTGAAGGCCAAGGGCTTCGGCGCAAACATCAAGTCCGTAAAGGCGTCAGGCGGCGTAGTGGGAACAACGCATAACCCGAACTTCCGCGCCGTTGAAATTGCCATCACCAAAAAGGCAGCTCCGGCTCAGGACCCTACGTTTTCCATTGTTGGAAAACCCAAGGTGAGTGCGCAAAAGAGCCAGAATCCGCCATCGCTTTCAACTTTTGAAGTCAGTCAGTCTATGGGAGATTTTGACCTCAGCGCCCAGGTTGGCATGCAGGCCACGCAACCTTCTGATTTTGACGATTGGAATATCGGCGCAATGCAAACGGTGGCTGCTCCAGCTCACCAAACCTGCTTTCGGTTCCCCCCGGGAGTGGCGCCGCCGCCCACCCACAAACATCCTACGGAAGTGTTTGTTGGCCATATCAAGCAGTTGCCAGGGCTTTTGCTGTCAGACAGAGATGACAGTGACCCTAACTTCATGAGCGTCCACTTCAAGGACGATCTGGCCTTTCTCCACCATGGGCGTACGTCTTTCACTTTTCCTGTTACGGCGCATGACACTCCTCGAATTGGAGCGAAGAATGGTCTTTTTAACATCACGCAGGACCCAGATGATTCGCGGTCGCTGCTCTTCCAGCAACATAAGTTTGGCTTTTTCCTTACGTATGTCGTGGCCCGCCAGAAGTCCACGAGCCGTGTAATCCCGCTTTATGTTGCGGAATGGTTTGCCTTCATCGACATAGCTTACGACCCATCTCCGGGCACCGGTATTCCGCCCACGGACCATATACAGTCCCACGATTTCCAGCTCATCACGGACCATGTTTTTTCCAGTGCGGATGTCCCTCCTGTTGCGTCTGGGCCATCCGTGCGATCGTTGGATGTACAAGAGGGGAACTTTCAAGCGTCGTGCCCTCCATTTTGATCTGGCAAGGAACCCAGTGCGTCAATTTGCTCGACGATCGACTAATACGAATCGAATGGCACGCAGCAGCAGCGGAACCGGCACGACGTCATCGGAAAAGCTGTCTCGCACAGCCTCTCCTGGACCAAGCAATCAGATGATGCAGAAATTCATGGCCGCTGGAGGACGTCCAGTGCCCGGCACTCTGCAACGGACTCCCACAGGAAACAATCAGGCTGGCTCAGGAAGCAATCAAGCAGGAAGCAATCAAGCCGGTTCGGGAAATGGCCCCGGCTCCGGAACAACGGCTGCACCGCCGGCGAAATCATCACCTCCGGCGATGAAGCCCGTGACCGTTACCATACCGCCAGACATACGGGCTGATTCAACTCCCAAGGAGATGAAGAAAAACCGCATTCCCCCAAGGGTCAATACGTCAGTAGACGTTCACCTAAAAGGTACGCTCGACCCTTCCATGCCTGTGAACTTGTCGATTGACGGACAGGGAGGCGGTAACGGAGAGGCGACGATTGATGGAAAGGCGACTCGCGACCTCACTAGCTCTGGCACCACCACGCTGCACTTGAAAGGAAAAACTCAGACTGAGCCAAAGCAAGACAGCCAGCTCAGACTTGTCGCTACCCAAAACGGAAAGCAGCTCGCATCCAGCCGCGGGTTTTCCGTTTCTGCGATCCCCCAAAACATGTCTTTCAGCTTTGACAATTTGGCCAAAGGCGATTTCCGGGGAATCCATATCACCTATGACATGCTTCCTGACAGCGGAGTGCGCGGAGACCTGGATAAAGCAGGTGGCGCAGAACGCGTTGAATATCCCACCAAAAAGCCAGAGGCTCTTAAGCACTGCTATAGCACTCTTAGCAAAACAATGAAAGACGAGCATAAGCTGCGAACCTCATCGCTAACTTCTCGCATGACGATTCCGGCGAAGCAGACGTTCATGTTTAAGGATGAGCGCACGAACTCAGAAGGTATTCCCATGAAGAACTCTGGCTTCCTGATCAAACACATTGTGAAAACCAAAAAGCCCGGGCCCGGACTGGAAATTACTACCAGCAAGGAAGGCGCAGCGGAAAAAGCGCAAGACCGGGACACGGTCTGCAAATCCGGCCCGATTCAATCTGACGCTGGTACCGGCTCAGAAAGCAAAACTCAGGACGTCTGAGCATAACAACGCTCACAAATTAACCAGCCAGCTGTAATCAACCCGCACAACCATACTCGCGTAAAGGTCGCATGAACGTTCGTAAACCCAGGAATACCCATGGCCTCTGATTCTCCACGCAGTCCGAAATTGCTGAAAGGTGGTTTGGTGGTTTATCCCTCGCAGAACCCGGGACCTCCGCCGCAAGTCATCATTTTTCAGTACAACTCAGAACAGATGACACGCAACCTGGCGATGCGAGCCGCGCCGCGCGATCCCGGCAACGTGGGTGCGGCGCGTGAAGATGTGCTGCGTGTGGAAGGGCCCCCGGTGGAGACCATCAACATCTCGGTTGAACTGGACGCAACGGACCAGTTGGCCGAACCGGCGCAGAACCAGACCACGGTTGAAAACGGATTACATCCGGTGCTGGCTACGATGGAAATGCTGCTCTATCCAACCACGGAGAAAGCGCAAAAGATGATGGACATGGCGCAACAAGGCCAGGTGCAGGTCTGTCCTGCGGACGTGCCACTGGTGTTGCTGGCGTGGGGCAAGTCGCGTGTGTTGCCGGTTTTGCTGACCAGCTTTGCCGTGACGGAACAGGCGTTTGATGCCAATCTGAACCCGATTCAGGCCAAAGTTGATCTGGGAATGCGCGTGCTTACTTATATGGAACTGAAGCAGGGCACGGTCGGCTTCATGGCGTTTTTGGCTTATCAGAGACAAAAAGAAATGCTGGCAGGCAAGTACCAGCCGTTGGGTGATACAAGCCGTTTTCGCGGGCTTATCCCGATGTAGGCATCCTGCCGATTGTGAGGAAAAATGTTTTTTAAAGGTAGTCGCTACGAAAAAGTTGCCAGCAGCCAAATCAAAGACTCCAAAGGGCGGCCGGTCAACTACAAGAAGATCCGCTTCATTTCGGAGACGGCTGGTGTTATTGGTTACAGCGTCCATCAGGGAGACCGGCTTGATCAGATTGCCAATCTCTCGTTCCGTGATCCGCAGCGGTTCTGGCGCATCTGCGATGCCAACAATGCCATGTGGCCCGATGATCTGTTAATTGTGGGCGCCACGCTGGAGATCCCACCTTCAGAAAGCTGATCTGATGGGCCAGATTGCCTACACCTTATATATAGATGACCAGCCGGCCCCGCCCGACCTGATCGCGGTGATCCAGCATCTGGAAGTTGAGGACCACGCTGAAATGGCGGACATGGTGCGACTGAGCGTAGCCATCAGCATCCGTGATGGCTGTGGCTCCTGGAATGTGGTTGACCAGAAAATCTTCCAGCGCCTCACCAAGCTGCGCATAAACGTGAACGTGGGAAGCGGCAAGACCGAACCACTGATTGAAGCATACGTCATTGAGACCAATGCCAACTTTGCCAACCAGCCAGGCCAATCCATCTTGAATGTGGTGGCCATGGAGCCAACGGTGAAGATGAACCTGAAACAGACGGTGCATCCGTGGCCGAATATGACGGACAGCGGCGTGGCAGAGCAGGTTTTCAAAAGTTATCAGTTCGAACCGGTGATTGATGACACGCAACCAACCCGCGATGAGGTTGATTACACGCAGATCCAACGCGGAACAGATATCCAGTTCTTGCAAGCGCTGGCTGAGAGAAACGGATTTGAATGCTACGTGGAGTTAAATCCGGAGACGGGCAAGGTCGAAGGGCATTTTCACAAGCCCAGACTGCAGCAATCCCCCCAGGGCGTGCTCTCAGTGAATATGGGCGACGCCACCAACGTAAATTCATTTCAAGCGCGCTTTGACATGCTGAAGCCGGCAACGGCGCAAGCTGCCAACGTCGATGTGCATTCCAGGGAACAGCAAACCGCAAACTCTTCCGATCTCGGCGACAAAGCGCTGGGAAGCGCGCCCACAGTCGCCAGTGACAATCCCCGGCAAGTCCTGGTCAGTGGCACGGGGCTTTCGCAGACGGGAGAGCTGCAAACCGCGGCGCAGGCGGTGGTTGACCGTTCCTCCTGGGCGATTACCGCCGAAGGTGAAGTAAATACGGTGGCTTATGGAGATGTGATTCGCGCTAAGCGGCCCATCATGGTGCGCGGCGCCGGACTCCAGTTCAGCGGCACCTACTACGTGGAGCAGGTACTGCACAGCTTCAGCGGAGATGGTTACACCCAGCATTTCAGTCTGCGGCGCAACGCCGCCGGACTCCTGCGCAACGACAATTTTCAAGCAAGTAACGCGGTCAGCTCGTAACCGCGAAGGGGCACCGGAAAAATATGGTTGCAATACCTTCACCCATCTCTTCAGCAACACTGGAACGGCATTACGGCAAATATCGCGGCACGGTGACTGACAATCAGGACCCCAAAAACCTGGGACGGATTCGGGCCAAGGTTCCCGAAGTTCTTCAGGACGTGGACACAGGATGGGCCTTGCCCAGTCTGCCTTACTCAGGCAAGGGAAGCGGTTTCTTTCGCGTGCCGCCGAAAGGTGCGGGAGTGTGGATTGAGTTTGAGTCCGGTGATGTGTCCCGCCCGGTGTGGACAGGATGCTGGTGGGCCGATGGGCAACTGCCGGCGGATCAGGACGGCAATGCGGCGACTCCAGACTATTCGATTCTGCGCAGCGAGGCTGGATTGATGGTGGTGCTGAACGATTCGGCAAACACCATCGTTATCAGTGACCAGAATGGCACGAACCTGGTGAAGATTGATGTTGGCCAAAACCAGATCAACGTAAACGCGTCACTCAAAGTGGTGGTCAACGCCGCTCAAATTGAGCTGGTGGACGGCGCGCCTCATCCGCTGGTGTTTGGTGACAACCTGCTTGTGTACCTGAATGAACTCGTCAACATGTTCAACATCCATATGCATCCCGGGGAACTTGCTGCGGGTGTAATTCCCGTGACGCCTGCGCCTCCGGTTCCACCATTTCCTCCGGCCACGCCGGATTTGCTTTCAGTTCAGGTCAAAACAGGTTAGGAGTCGCACGCATGGCAGCCGCCAAAGACCACTTGTATGCGGGAACGTTAAACGACTTTGATTCCTCTGACAATATGGCGAAGGAGATTGAGGCCGCCTTCGCCGATGTTCGCAAGAACCAGGGTGGAATCACAGACCCGCCCTTTACCAAAGACAACGCCAGGGATATGCGAATGCTATTCATTGCCATCTCCCGCGGAGTCATCAGCCACCTGCAGAAGCATCCTCAAGCAATCCAGGTCAACGTGAAGGATTCCCTGATTTCGCTGGATGGCTACGCGAGTGCAGTAGACAAATTGCCATGAGGTCTTTGACGTGAGCACTTATCTCGATTATCCCTTTGATCTCGACGGCAGCGGCCGAGTGGCCGGCACGGACTCTGACGATCACGTGCGCGACATGATTTACCAGTTGTTGTTCACCAGTCCGGGGGAGCGGGTTGAATTACCGGACTTCGGCTGCGGGTTGCTGCAAATGGTATTCAGGCCTAACAGTCAGGCGCTTGCCGCCGCCACGCAACTCCTCATCCAGGGCGCTTTGCAACAGTGGCTGGGCGACGTGATTGCCATCCAGCAGCTTGATGTAACCAACACGGATGAGCGCCTGGAAATAAATCTGGTGTATGTCCGTCGTGACACGGGCCAACAGGTACAAGCCATTTTCGTTTCTCCTCAAGGCGGACAGTGATTCAAGCAAGAGACTTTCCCGCATGACACCATTCCAAACAACAATTTGCGATGAAGCGCAGCGGCGCGTTTTGATTGAGAAAGACCCGCTGATCAATGGCGTTGACTACGTCGAAGTGATCACCTCGCCAGCGGCCGACAACGAACGCTTGTTGCAGGTGTACTTCATCCCCAAGGACCCGGCCAACGTTGTAGGGCAGGCAAATCTGATTCTCTTGATGAACAAGCTGGCGGCCGCCACTCAAGAAATTGTGATTTCCGGCGGCGTGCGAATCCAGAACATCCAGGTATTGGGCGTCAGCTTTGTTACTGACCACATTGAAGTCCGCGTAAGCGAGCCGGGTGATTTCTCGGATTACACGCTGACCATCACCGACCCGGCGATTGATATTTTCTACTCTCAAGTCCAATTCAATTTCAAAGCCGGATGCCCAACGCACTTTGACTGTCGCGCAACAATTAGTTGTCCACCGGCGGTGTTCATGCAGCCGGACATCGACTATATGGCGAAGGATTACGCCAGCTTCCGCCAGGCGTTGCTCGATCTGATACCGACTTTGAAGCCTTCCTGGACCGAACGGCATGAAGCCGATATAGGCATGGCATTGATCGAACTGTTCGCGTACGTGGGCGATCAAATTAGTTATTACCAGGACGCGGTCAGCAACGAAATATTCTTAGGCTCTGCCCGGCAACGGATTTCCGTGCGCCGTCTTGCCCGTCTGGTGGATTACCAGATGAATGATGGCGCCAGTGCGCGCTCATTCATTCACTTTCGTCTCACCAGCCTGAGCACCGGAAAGCTACCGGCGGGAAGCCAGGTGCTGGCGAAAGTGATCGTCCCGATTCAGGGAAAACTGCCTCCGTTTGGCGCGGTGTTCACAGCTGCTGAAGCCGACGCGGCACGCGCTGCTTCCGGCACAGTCTTTGAGACGTTGACCGACCAGGATCTGAGCGACCAACTCAACAGCATATCGATTTACACCTGGGGCAACGAACAGTGCTGCCTTCCTTGTGGGACAACATCTGTCTATCTGCGTGGAGATCTGTCCGCGACTGCGGGGCCTGAGCCATGGCGGTTGCGTCCCGGTGACTTTCTTCTGTTCGAGGAAGTGCTGGGACCGGTCACAGGCCTGGCTGCCGACGCGGATCCCAGCCATCGTCAGGTGGTCCGGCTCACGCAAGTGCAGAACGCCAGCGATCCTCTTACCGCTGGAGCACCTATTCCCCTGACGCTGGTTGCATGGGCCCGTGAGGATCGCCTGACATTTCCGTTGTGTCTTTCCGTACGGCTTTCTGACAACAGCGTGGTGAATGATGTTTCCTTGGCGCGGGGCAACATGGTTCTGGCGGATCATGGCCAAACCACCACAGAGTGGTTTCCCGGAGATCCAATTGATCCCACCGTTCCCGGAATCATCATTGGTCCGCGTGCGTTTCGCTTCCGCCTGCAACACGGGCCGCTCAGCTGGCGCATTCCTTATGACAAATCTGACGGACCAGGAACAACTGTGGCCAGCCTGTTGAAGACCGACCCGCACAAGGCCAAAGCGCAAGTCACCAACCTGGATATCCATAACGGCACGCAAGTGCTGCCAAACTGGCAACCCGTTACGGACCTGCTGAGCAGCCATGCGCTGGAGCAGGTGTTCGCAGTAGAAACAGAGAACGACGGCTCTGCGCTGCTACGTTTTGGCGATGGAGCCTATGGACTGGTACCGCCTTCTGACTCGCACATGTTTGTCCAGTACCGCATCGGCGTGGGCACTGCCGGGAATGTTGGGGCGGACAGTCTGGTCCACGTGATCAACCCTGGTACGGTTCTGAATTTTCCCTCGTTGGAAGCCGTGCGTAACCCGTTACCGGCGTGGGGAGGCACTGAACCGGAGTCGCTGGAACAGGTAAAGCTGCTGGCGCCAACGGCATTTCGCGCTGTGCAACATCGCGCCGTTACAGAAGACGATTACGCACATGCCGCGGAGCTGTGGCCTGAAGTCTCCCAGGCGGTGGCCACATTTCGATGGACGGGCAGCTGGTACACGGTATTTATCACCATTGATCCTGTCGGAACCAACAGCGTCTCCGCCGACCTGGCCGAGCGGGTACGTGATTTTGTGACTTCATACACGCAGGCCGGTTATGACCTTGAGATTAATGCTCCGGTGTACGTTGCGCTGGATATCGCTATTGATATTTGCGTAGCGCCCTATCACTTCCGCGGAGACGTGGAGCAGGCGGTGCTGATTGCTCTGAGCAACCGAATGCTGCCTGACGGCACAAAAGGCTTCTTTCATCCTGATCGTTTCTCTTTTGGACAGCCGCTTTATGTAAGCCAGCTTTATGCCGCTGTGATGGCGGTTGAAGGTGTGGACTCCGCCTCTGTGACCAGGTTCCAGAGGTTTGGCAAAGTTGCAAACCATGAACTGGAGCAAGGCTACATACGCATGGACCGTCTGGAAATCGCACGCCTTGATAACGACCCTAATTTTCGTGAGAACGGAGTACTGAGTTTGAACATCGGCGGTGGAAAATGAGCGCGGACCAAACGCAGGCACTGAGCACTTGCGGTTGCTGCCATGATGATGTGCCGCCGGCGCCGCAGACGATAGAGAATCGTCCGGGGCTTTCAGCGATTCAGTATCGCCTGGGAACCTACGCCACGTTCCTGCAGGCAATGTGTGACCAGATCGCGCGTACTCCTGAACTGCGCGACCGCTTGCTGACCCGCTCCACGGACGATTTCGGGATCGCTCTGCTCGCCATGTGGGCTTACATGGGAGACATTCTGACTTTTTATCAGGAACGTATCGCCAATGAATCGTTCCTGCGCACTGCGTTGTTCCAGGAATCCATTGCCAGCCTGGCAGCACTACTGGGATACACGCCGGCACCTGGCGCCGCGGCGGAAGTGGACCTGGCTTTCTTTCTCGAGGATGGCAAACAGGTGAACGTGCCCGTGGGTCTGCTGGTGCAAAGCGTACCAGGACAGAACGAAAAGCCGCAAAAATTTGAGACCGTCGAGAGCATCATCGCGGACGCCTCAATGAATCAGGTACAGATTTTTCCCCAGCCTGCGATCTATGCTCCATTTGCACTGGGAAGCATGCAAGCAGTCCTGCTTTCTTATCCCAAGGGACTTGCTCCGCGGATCAAGTTGGCGATTTTCAACCAGTCGCGGGCAGAACTCAAAGATGTGACTGGTTTGTCCGTGCATAACACGGAACAATTCCTCTCCTGGACACCGGGCATTCAATCGAGCGACTTCCAGCAGTTTTCCACCCAGGCAGTCGTCTATGCGCGCGAGTTTCGCTTGTTCGGCTTCAATGCGCCCAGTAGTTATGTGCATGCCGTTCCTGATACGACCGCTCCAGGCGGAATCCGCATGCAACTGGAGACAGGCCCGAATTACACCAACGCGAACCTGGCGCCGCCTCCGCAAAATCAACTCGCGTTGGATGCTCGATACAGTGACTTGAAACCGGGAAGCAAAATTCTGATTGCACAAGATGCGGCAGCGCCTCCGCCTGGTTCCTTTGCACGGCTCGCGACGGTGACGAATGTCTCCACAGGACCGGCAGAATTCGGTCCATTAAACGGCAACGTCACCTGGCTGACTCTGGGGCTGGGCGTGACAGCGACACCAGTGGTGAAGTTGGATTCGCTGGGACAACTGAATGCATTTTGCATCGGTGATGACTCAGCCCTTTGGACCAGGAGACAGATGGGCGCGGGCGGAAGCTGGGGCCCGTGGGAATCACTGGGTGGACAGATTGATTTGCTGGATGTGGGCACAAATCAAGATGGCCGACTTGAAGCATTTGCTCGCGGTACCAACAAGGCGCTGTGGCATGTCTGGCAAACCTCGCCGGCGGGCAACTGGAGTCCGTGGGACTCACTGCTGGGGCAGATTGACATGCTCGCTGTGGGCTCCAATCTGGATGGAAGACTCGAGGTATTTGTCCGCGGCCTGGCTGATCAGGCGCTGTGGCATATCTGGCAGGTTGCGCCCAACAGTTTCTGGAGCGGCTGGGCTTCACTTGGCGGAATCATTGACCTGCTCACCGTGAGCCAGAACCTGGATGGGCGTCTGGAAGTTTTTGCGCGCGGCAGGGACAGGGCTCTCTGGCACATCTGGCAGACTGCACCGAACAATGGCTGGAGTGGCTGGGCTTCACTTGGCGGACTCATTGACCTGCTCGCTGTGAGCCAGAACCAGGATGGACGTCTGGAAGTGTTTGCTCGTGGTATGGACCAGGGGTTGTGGCACATCTGGCAAACTGCACCGAACAACGGCTGGAGTGGCTGGGCTTCACTCGGCGGCATCATTGATCTGCTCACCGTGGGCCAGAACCAGGATGGGCGTCTGGAAGTTTTTGCCCGTGGCACGGACCAGGCGTTATGGCACATCTGGCAGACTGCTCCGAACAACGGCTGGAGTGGCTGGGCTTCACTGGGCGGCATCATTGAATTGCTCTCAGTGAGTGAAAACCAGGACGGACGTCTGGAAGTTTTTGTTCGCGGTACGGATGAGGCGCTTTGGCACATCTGGCAGACTGCGCCGAACAACGGTTGGAGCGGGTGGGACTCGCTCGCGCTGCCAACATGGACCATCTCGGACCGTGCACGCGTCACTGTGTACGAGGTTTCCGAACTTTTGACATTTTCTCCCTTCCGTTACGGTGACTCCATCAGCGGCAGCACGGTCTATGTTCCGCTGCCTCAGATGCCTGGGCTCGATGCCAGGCGCAAGCTCATCCTTGATGACGCACAGGCCAATCCGCAATCAGTAAAGGTGCAGGCAGCGGTGGCCGTGGACACCGATGGTGACGGTCTCCCGGATCATTGGCGCATTTCTTTCACGCCTGATCTGGCTCGCACGTTGAGCACGGAAACAGCCAAACTCTTCGGCAACGTATGTGGCGCGATCCACGGACAAACCATTGCGGGCGAAGTGTTGGGCGACGGAGATAATGCATCAGCGTTCCAGTCATTCCGCTTGCAGAAGTCGCCGGTAACATTCGTGCACCAACCCGGAGCCCCGCACGGCGTTGCTGACTCGCTCCGAATCCAGATTGCCGGTGTGATCTGGAAAGAGGCGGGAGAATTCTTTGGCCACACGGGTGACGAGCGCATCTTTGTGACAACTCAGGACGCCACAGGCATGACCGTGCAGTTTGGAGACGGAGCCACCGGAAGCCGTTTGCCAACGGGCCGCGCCAACATAACAGGAACTTATCGTCAAGGCATCGGGTTGGCAGGTAATGTGAGTCCGGGTACCCTGCGCACATTGCTCAGCCGTCCGGTTGGATTGAAGAGCGTAAGTAATCCTGGGCCTGCCACGGGCGGAGCTGAAGCCGAATCACTGAGCCAGACCCGGCAGAACGCACCCAATACCGTGCGGACTTTTGGACGCATTGTGTCTCTTCAGGATTTCGAAGATGCTGCCCGCGAATTTGCCGGCGTCGCCAAAGCGCGTGCTTCATGGGCATGGAGCGGCGAAGAACAAGTTGTCTATTTAACAGTGGCGGGAATCGGAGGCGCGGCCATTATCGGAACAACCTATACAGATCTGGTGGCCGATCTCAATGCGCGCCGTGATCCCAACCGTGCGCTGGTAGTGCGCAGCTACACTTCCATCGCGGTGCAGCTCAACGCCTTGATCTTTGTCAGCGCAGACCATGTTCGCGACATTGTGTTAGCCGCCGTTAATGCCGCCGTTGCCGATTACTTTTCCTTTGATAACCAGGGGTTCGGAAGGCCGGTACATCTTAGCGGCGTCTATGCCGTGCTGCAGTCCGTGGATGGAGTGGTGGGAGCGGACATCATCTCACTCGGCTACAAACACGCAGCAGATGGCTTGAGTCACGGGGCGACCGCAGCTCCGGTGCAGGTCCATCTCCGCATCAATGACGACGAGTTGGCCATGCTTGAAAATGCCGGCGACGCGCAGATCACTCTGGGACAGGTGCAACCGTGAGCACAACCAATTCACTCACAACCAACTCGCTGGATCTCTATTCTTTGCTGCCCGCCATCTACCGCATCCGCGACGCGGAGCGCGGCTACCCTTTGCGCGCCTTCCTGGGCTTGATCAGCAATCAGGCACAGCTGGTAAAGGCCAACGTGGATGGCCTGTGGGACGACATCTTTATTGAAACCTGCGCGAACTGGGTTGTGCCTTACATAGGCGATCTGGTTGGCAACAACCCCATCCCGGCAGGTTTCGCCCGCAGGCGGGCAGATGTTGCCCGCACCATTTTTTACCGGCGACGCAAGGGCACGCTCACCATGCTGGAACAACTGGCGCGCGATGTGACCGGATGGGACGCCCACGCGGTTGCTTTCTTTGAAGAGCTGGGTTGGTCACAAAATCTCAACCATCTCAGGTTTCATGAGGATACTCGCACCGCCGTCCGGGACCCATTTGCCGTGGACCGCGTGGGCACCGTGCTGCTCCGCGATCTTGATGCACTGGACCGGATCAACAGCGCGTTTGACACTACGACCCATACGGTCGATGTGCGTCCGATATGCCAGTTGGCCGGCTGGTACAACATTCAAAAGATCGGATTCTTCCTCTGGCGACTGGAAAGTTTCTTTACTCAGGCTGTCACTGCGCGAAGGTCGGCAATCTATAGCGGCGGCTTCTATTTCAGCCCGATCGGAAACCCTGCGCCTCTCTTTACTAATCCTGAAGCCGTCGCAGAGGACACACTGCAGGTCACTGAGGTCCAGGTCCAGGCGCCAATCAGGAAAATCGCGTTCTATTTCAATCCCGGCGACTACTACATGAACGGCGCGGTGCCTGTGCCGAGCATGGCAATCTATCGCGGTATTTCCGCGGTGCCCGCTAACCTGGTGCCATTAGCCACTATTGTTTGTGGCGATCTCAGCAACTGGACGCCACCATCCAGTGGCAAAGTGGCGATTGATGTATCGCTTGGCCGAATCGCGTTTGCGCCGGGCGAAGCGCCACGGGAAGGCGTGACAGTCTCCTATACCTATGGTTTCAGCGGAGATATGGGAGGAGGTCCTTACGATCGGACATCAACAGATCTGGTTGCAGGTGATCCCGGCCTTGCCGTTCCGGCAAGCGTAGCCGATCCGACGTCCGCAGGCTTTCTGATTCGTGTACCTTCCACCGGAATAGACACACTTGGACAAGCCGTGGCCAGTTGGAATCCTACGGCCCATGCACATGCTGTGATTCAGATAGAAGACAATCGCACGTATGAAGAACATGTAACCATCTCATTGCCTACGGTAGCAGTTCCGCCCGGTCAGCCCAGTCCAGTTCTAATTATTCAGGCCGCCAATCTGCAGCGCCCAACGCTGATTGGGAATATCGCGCTCACCGGCGGTACCGGCAATGAAGAAATTATTGTGAACGGACTACTGGTTGCCGGACAGCTCCATATGCAGGGAAATCTGCGATTGGTAGAGATTGTTCACACCACGCTGGTTCCCGGTCTGGGTCTTGATGAACAGGGCCAGCCGCTCCAACCGGGAGTGGCCAGCATTGTTGTAGATACGTCGAACGACAACCTGGTACTGGTAATCGATCACAGCATTACCGGACACCTGTTGTTGCCTGAGGAAATGGTGAGCTTGACGGTCCGCGATAGCATCATCGATTCCGCTGGTTCATCGGCGCAGGGTGCTTTTATTCCTGCACTTGTCTCCGGCAGTCTGTCTCCTTTTCCGGCGCTCAGTTCGGCTGCGCCCCGCGTGAACATTACGATTGGTGGTGAAGGTCCATACGTGGCGGTGCTCCCCGGCGTTCCAGCGAATTTGACGGCTGCGCGTGACGGCCTGCAAAAAGCGATCCGCACTGCACACACTACGCTCGCGTTCACCGCTGCGAGCGTGGTTGCCGTTGACGATCGCCTGATTGTTCTGCCCGGCAGTGACGAGCAAGTGATCATTGAGAACGCGGGACCAGATCAAACGGCTACGGATCTGCTTCTTGACGTTAAGGCAGCACGCCAGACTTCAGCCGTGGTGAGCGGAACGCTGGCTCCGTTTCCGAGCATCACCTCAGCCACTCCATCGGTCACGGTGATGTCGGGTGCGAGTGGCGCAAAAGTTGCGACGTTAGCTGTGGTGCCCACATCGTTGAGCGCAGCCAGCACCCAATTACAGTCTGCGATCCGTGCAGCCGGCTCCGATCCTGGCTTTACCGGCGCAATGGTGGGTGTTGTCGATAACCAGTTGGTGATCGTTTCTGGTGACGGCGGCGGGCCGATCACGTTCAGTACAGCACCACCGGACACAACAACGCTTCGGCAATTAGCTCTGGACACAGAACGTCCGGCAATTGCCGCGGATGACGGTGGCGATGTTCCTGCTCCGCCGGCGAGTCTGGTTCGCACCACAATTTTCGGTGAGGTCAATGTGCAGGAACTGCAACTCGCGTCTGAGGTCATTTTCAACTCACGCGTGATGTCACAACGTCGCCAGAACGGTTGTGTGCGATTCAGTTTTGTACCGGAAGGCTCGAAGACCCCGCGCCGATACCGGTGCCAGCCTGATTTTGAAATTACGCAACAGACAGATGCCGCAGAAAACGCCGCGGCTCTGGCGGGAACCACGCTTTCGCAGTTGGACCGTGACGCCATACGTGACGACGTGTACAGCTGGCTGCTGCCTTCCTTCACTGATATCCACTATGGCTCTCCCGGCTACGGACAATTGCTGGTTTCCTGTCCGCAACAAATCCAGACCGGAGCGGAAGACGGTTCTGAGATGGGCGCCTTTGACTTTTTGAAGCAGCCGCAACGCGTGACCAGCCTGCGCGTGCGCTTACAGGAATATCTCCCGTTCGGGCTAGAGCCCGGCTTGATTTACGTGACTTAGCCCCAGGAGGGACCATTCATGAGCGGCGATTACACACGTTGGAGTTTTGATCCAACAAAGAACTACGCGGAAGTTTTTAAGCAGCAGGGGCGCGTTGACCTTGATGCGGACTGGAATGAGTTTGCCGAAATCGTCGACCGGCGCTGGCGCGCAGAAACAATTGACATCATTGGCCGCGCAGTCGTGCCCATGTCCACGCCCGATGCTTTTCTTATCAAGCCCTCCGGGCCGGGACAATTCACGATTGGTGTGGGCCGCATGTACGTGGATGGTTTGCTGGCGGAGTGCCACGGCCTGCCGCCCGCGGAATATGATGACTCTCTCGGCGAGTTGAAAGGCACTCTTCCCGTGCCCTTTACTCAGCAGCCTTACTATCCCTCACCTGATCCTTTACCTTCTGCCGCGCCCGCAACTGATCTGATCTATTTGGATGTGTGGCATAGAGAAGTCACCGCTTTTGAGGATCCTTCTATCCGGGAAAAAGCACTAGGCGGTCCCGACACAACCACGCGTATGCAAACGGTGTGGCAGGTAAGGATTCTGCCGGATGTGGGTGCGCTTGAGTGCGGAGATGATATTCAGGCCTGGGATGATCTGATTGCTCCTTCTGCCGGACGGCTCACCACCTCCACGGTTGCGCCCGCACCTAATCCCGATCCTTGTGTGCTTTCGCCCACCGGCGGCTATCGCGGTCTGGAAAACCGTTTGTACCGGGTGGAAGTTCATGTTGCGGGTACGGTCGGCGGAGCAAATCCGGCAAAGTTCAAGTGGTCACGCGATAACGCATCTGTGGTTTCAGCGGTGGAATCCATTTCCGCGCCCGGCGGACCGAACTCGGTGATCAAACTGAAAAGTCTGGGTCGCGATCGCGTGTTGCGCTTTTCCGCGGATGATTGGGTTGAGGTTCTTGATGACAATCTGGAATTGGGAAATCAGCCGCGGTTTCTCACCAAGATTGTTGGGCCGCCCGACGAAGCCAACCGAACCATCACGGTGAATCCGCCGGTCCCGCCAGGCCTGCTCGATCCCACGAATCTCCAGCGGCACACACGTGTGCGGCGCTGGGACCAGAAGTTCACCGGTGCAGGCAGTGATGTTGACGCCACCACAGGCTTGATTGCCGTGGCCACTGGCCCTCTCGACATTGAAGATGGAATACAGGTTTCCTTTACTGATGATCCCGCGGGTAAAACTCTACGGTTAGGCGACTACTGGGTGTTTGCCGCCCGGACTGCAGACGGAAGCGTGGAATCCCTACAGAAGGCTCCACCGATGGGCATCCTGCATCACTATGCTCGTCTGGGATTCGTGACCTGGACCGCCGGAGGCGCAGCGGGCGCCAGCGGAACCTTCAAAAATTGCCGGGTGTTCTGGCCACCAACAATCGGAACCGGCGAGCCAGGCTGCGACTGCACCGTGTGCGTGACTGCGGACGGCCACAATGCCGGGACGGCAACGATCAACAACGCAGTTCTGAACACGATTGCCAAAGGAGGCGGCAAAATATGTCTTGCTCCGGGGCTCTACTTCATCAATGATGCAGTGGCGATCAATCAGGCCGCCGCGATCGAAATTGTAGGACATGGCCTGGCATTCCTCACGCCCGGGCCGAACCATAACGCCGCTGATCCCATCATGCAGATTGAGAATTCCCTGGCCATTACGGTCCAGGACCTGGGGTTTGTCGCGCTTGAACGAACAACGTCAAATGCGCAATCGCTTCCCGGCATTGTGATTCGCAATTCGGCTTTTGTCGTTGTCAGACACTCCTCATTTCTTGGTTTCCCCCAAGGTGTAAGTCTGTCGCCGGCCATTGCGATGGGTGGCTCGGTCCTGGATTCAGTGATTCGTGAGAACGTCTTCAGCAATGTTGAAGTGGCAGTAGGAGCGCTGGAACGCGACAAGCAGCGTTTTCTGGCCTTCGTTTCAATTGAGAACAATCAGATGGTGTGCCGGAGGGGCGGAGTGGAACTGGTTGCGCCGGCAACTGCGCTGTCCTTGGGCGTGACCGTCTCCGGCAACCTCATCCAGTCTCCAGTGGGAATCGGTCTGGTTGGACTAGGTTTGGATCTAACGATTGCAGACAACACCATTGTGATCGCGCCGGGTGAAACAGGTTCCGGAGTCGGTGTCTTCAGCACGATCTCGCAGGCACGCATCGCGAACAATCAGATTTCAGGAGTGAACACCTCTGGGAACAGCGTGGGAATTCAGCTGTCCTCGGTGCCTATGTATGGAACGCAGATTACAGGGAACCGCATCAGCGGACTTGGCGGCACAGGCATCCTGGTGACAGAGAGGGCCCTGCTGCTGGAGACCATCATTTCCCAGAACCAGTTACTCAACCTGGGCAAAGGCGGGATTATCATGGGCAATAACACCGCCGCGGTAGATCTCAACATCACAGACAACTCTCTGGCTTTTATCGCTCAAACCCTGGACGCATCAGATACTGATCAGCCATTCATGACAGGTATTCAACTATCGGCGGGGAGTAACATTAACTTAAGTGGTAATGCCATTGAGAATCTGGGACTCGATCCCAATACAAATGGGTCACGGTTTGCGATCACCGGCGGATTGCTCTCCGGCATCCACATTTCCAGCAGTCGGATTCAGAACATTGGACCCGTGGGGTCGAAATTGATTTGCGGAGGCGTGGTGCTGTTATTCGTGGCCGGCCGTGTGGATGTAGCTGATAACGAAATCCGCCGCGCCTTGACGGTACCTGCTACCGCTGACAACTCGCAGTGGGCTGCTCTGGGAATCGCGTTCTGCCTGAATGACGCAAGCGTTCGCGGGAATCTGATGGAAGCTTTCGGGATTGGGCCAGCCGTATCGATCGGCGTGCCGGAATTACCCAATCTGAGTCCCAGTTCGTGCATTTTCAGTGAGAACCAGTGCCTACTGGATGGCCCGGCTCTTGCGTCAGGTGCGGCCCAGTTCGTTGCGGAAATCTCGGCGCGCGTGCTAATAGCTTCAAACAATTATGTTAACGGCCCGGTGACTGAGGCGGCGAGATCGCTCAATCTGCACGTTCCTGCTGGCGCAAAAATCCTGCCGGTTACGGTGCTGGGAAACGTTACTTCCGGGGCTGTCTTCGTTAATAATGCAGTCTTAACGGCTCCCTGGGCGCCCCTCAACGTCAGACTTAACTGAGAATGGAGTAACACATGAGCTTTGCCATATATAAAGGTGAGAAGAGTGTGACTGACCTGGCAGCCCGGCTGTTTGGACTGCAGGGGAAAGGTCAACATCCTGCTGCCAGGCAGGCAGGTGATCTGCTGCTCAAAGCAAATCCGCAGCTCAAGAATATGAGTCAGGTGCCGGTTGGCTCGGTAATTGTAGTTCCTCCTGAGGCACCGTCGTTACAACACGGCGGGAGTCCAGTGCCTGCTGATTTGCTGCGCGCATTTGCGGCGGAACGAGCACACCAACTGTTGGATGGTCTGGATAGCAGGCTCGCAGAGATAGAGTCACAGGCACAAGATGCAACGAATAGCATCCTTCTCCAGGCAAAATCAAAAGAGGCAAAGACTGCCAGCGCCAGTAATCAGAAGCTGAGGGCAAACCTGCCCACGATCACCAAGTCGGCGGATGCGCGGCTCACCGAGCTAAAGAGCGGCCAGGCATCAAGAAGCAAGGCAATTGCAGAACTGCGCGCAGGGCTCAAGCAGTTTCTAGGAAATAGCTAAGCCACCAAAATCGAATAAACAATATTCGTACGCTAACTATAGATGGTGACTTATGTTATTAATTCTAAATGAGATGTTTATGGTGGAGCCGGGAGTTGGTTTCTACACCAGTATTGAAAACACGCAAGTTATTGGTTTTTTGTGACCGTTCAAAACGCGGAAAGCTCCGAATACGCGGTTTTGGAGTACGTATCAGGTACGCGGGATTTGCGCCGGTGCCGGATCGATTCCCAATTCCTTGCGAATAACATTCTGTAACTCCAAGTGCTTCTTACGATGCTCACCTTGCGACTTCTTGTAAATCTCACCATCATTATCCTTTGCGCTTAGGTGTGCGATACCTAACATAAAAACACCGTAATTCTGGAACGTTTGTCCTGCATCCTTGCTGCATACAGCTATTACCAAGAGGCTCGCCTCTTCGAAGACTGAATATGCTTTTGTCCACTTCAACGTCTTATCATTCTTCGCAGTTAGCCAATTAATATCGTTTTCTTTTTTCTCCACTTGCGTCACCGCGTGGAGACCAACCAGCGCGTCCTCAATACCAGCGCCCTTGTCGCCTCAAACAGAACCTCGCGTTTCAGTTCCCACCGTTTTTGCCGGTCCCAAACCTCATCAGAAATCTTTGCTTCGATTTCTCTTGTCGTTTGCTTGACCGCCCGCACCTGATCGACGAGTTTGTCGATGTCCTCATGTGTAGCCAGGTTCTCGCCTTTTTTCGTGAGATAACCTCCGAAATAAGCGCCAGCCCAACCACCGGCCAGCGACAAACCACCTGTCTACGCCTAGCGTGACCACTGGCCCGGCCCGTTGAAATGAATGCGAAGCACATGACGATTCACGCTTATCAGGGCGAGGGCTTTGCCAACTGCCTACATCGGAAGTCGTAAAGCGGCCACCACGGAGGGCTACGGATTACTTAATTCTTCGGTCTAGGGCCAGATTACCCATGTTAAGGCCAGATTACTTCGATTACGATTGTCACCGGTAAGTAGCGCCACCTAAAAGGAGTATCTCTGGACTTGCTCGGGATCAAAGAAGGTCCAAGCTTTTAGGCACCGAGAAACGAAGAGCCGACAAAAAGCCGAACGGAAGCCCTGGAAGCTGACCAAAAAGGGGAAGTATATGAAGCTTTGTCGAATTCTTTGTTCCCTCTGCCTATTGAGTTTTGTGCCCGCGACTCTCGTGTTCGGGCAGAGTGCAACAACTGCAACAATCGTCGGACAGGTAGTTGATCCACAGGGCGCCGTGGTTCCCAATGCAACGGTCACCGCCACCAATCAGGCCACGGGAATCGGCCGCACCGCGAGTACCACGTCTACCGGCAATTACACCGTTCCCAACCTGCCGCCCGGCAAATATGACGTAAAGGTAGAAGCCAAGGGCTTCGCCATCGGCCAGGCAAACAACATCATCCTCAATTTGGGCGATCAACGAGATCTCGGCATGAAGCTGCGTCTTGCAGGTTCTACTGAATCCGTTGAAGTAACCACCGAAGCGCCGCTCATTGAGACCACCAGAACAGATGTCTCTACTGCTGTTACCAGCCTCGACATGGAACGTTTACCCACCTTCGCAGCTCCGACCGGGGCCGTGAATGATTATGCTGCGCTTGCTATCACCGCTCCCGGAGTAAGGCAGGACACCAGCGGTCTGACGACGGATCTGATTGCTCCCGGATCCACTAACGATCGCGGCAACCTCTATAACGTGGACGGCGCCAACATCACTGACCAGCTGGTATCGGGGCGCGACAGCACCGGCGCATCGGTGGACGAAGTCCAGGAATTCCAGGTGATTACCAACAACTACAACGCCGAGTACGGGCAGGCCACCGGCCTGGTAATGAATGTGGTGACCAAGTCCGGCACGAACGGGGTGCACGGTGAAGGTCATATGTATTTCCGCGGCCGCAATCTGGCTGCTTCGGATCCTTTCTACAATCTGGGCTTCCTGGATCCCGCGACCGGCCTCATACCGAGCACGGAGACAAGATGTCCGGCCAGTGTGCGCGGCACCAACGACATTTCAGGATGCGCACGCGCTCCTTTCCATCGCAAAGAAGGGGGCTTTACCGTCGGCGGACCATTCCTCAAAGACAGACTGTTCTGGTTCACCAGTTACGAGCTGAGCCGGCAGTCTTTTCCGCTGATACTGACGCCTTTTGGAACAAGCGTAACGGCCCCGCAGGGGGTAAATAATCTGCTTTACTCCGGAAAGGTAGATTACAAGGTGTCGCAAAACAATACGCTCTCCTTGCGCTATGCGGTAGATCGCCTCAGGCAGAGCAACATAATCGTCCAGACGGGAAGCAACGTTACGCCTGATGATCTCACTGCCAGCACGATTAACAATGCGAGTTTCAATGCCGGCTTTGTCTCATCGTTAACGCCCAACCTCGTGAATGAAGGAAGATTCGTCTTCTACCGGTTTGTCACCGCTACAACCGACAATACGACCGCGCCGGGGGTCATCCATCCCGATGGAACCCAGAGTGGCGCAGATTTTTGCTGTCCCCAGGGAGGCACGCAAAAGCGGTACCAGTACATCGATAACCTGACGTGGACTCGCGGCAACCACACCATGAAGTATGGGTTCAACATCAGCTATTACCCGTGGAATTCATTGTTTCCGCAGTTCCACTTTGGCCAGTTCACTCTTGATGCAACCGGAGCTCCCTCCAGCTTTACCTTTGGGGTTGGGCCGGGTCAAGTGACCTCCAAAGATAATATTTACGGTTTTTACGCTCAGGATACGTGGAAACTCACGAAAAAGCTGACTTTGAATTATGGCCTGCGCTGGGACTACGAGGCCGGTGCGTTCAAAGGCGGAAAGATCCCGGGTCCGAACGGAACCTGTTTCCAGGGAAACGGACTGATATCGGCCTGTAGCTCTGACGATAATAATTTCCAGCCCCGCGTGGGGTTCACCTATGCTCCATGGGAGAAGACCCTGATTCGGGCCGGCTTTGCCGAGACCACCATGCTGGCGTTCAACAACGTGGTGCTGGACTCGCTTAACTTTGACGGAACAACCCTCAATACGATCACAACCACAGACCCCGCCGTGCTGGCAGCTTTTCCGAACGCTCCCAATCCTGCCTTGCTGACGGGAAGCGTTGCGTGTCCTCCTAAGTGCGGCCGTATTCGGCCCATCGCTGCAAATCTGAGGAATCCGGAGGTGCGGATGGTGAACTTCGGTATCGAACACGAATTCAGCAAGACCCTCGTAGGAGGGATCACATATATTGGACAATGGGGGTTCGGACTGTTTGGTGAGCGTGATACCAATGCTCCTCCATTGCTTGCGGATCCGGCGCATCCTGGCTTCTTCTTCTATGGTCCGAGGCCAAATCAAGTCTTCACTGCGATTCGCACCAATGAGAACACTCGTACTTCACATTACAACGGCATGGTGGTAAATGCGCAGAAAAGGTTTTCCAACCACGTACAATTCAACGCGAGCTACACTTTCTCCCACACTATAACTTCCAGCGAAGACTTTTTCGGTATCTCCGAACCTGCCGATTACCGGAATATCCGTGCCGAGCTGGGCCCGGCGTACAACGATGTGCGTCATGCCGGCAATATGGGCGTTGTTCTGGATTCCGGGCAAGTGACCAGCAATCGGTTCCTTGGCACGGTAGCGAACAATTTGGGGCTGAGCTGGGTGGGGCAGATCCTCTCCGGCCGTCCTTATCCTCTCTCCACCGGTTCTTCTGAGTTCGGGAACGGCAGCAGGTTCTTCGGCACAGGCAGCGAAACCCAGCAGCGCCCCAATATACTGCCAGATGGCACGGTTTCCGTCGCGGGAATCGGATCATTTGACGGAAGCAATGCGAACTTTGGTCCCAACGCCATACCGGCCTGCATAGCCGCGGGGCACCCGGCGGCCCAATGCGGTCTCATCGTGCAGAACACATTCCTTGCGCCTGCAGCGGCAAGTCCAAATGGCCCGATCGATGCATTCTCAGGAGATGTTGTTGATTTTCAGTTGGCGAGTGGAAACGTGGAGAGAAACGCCGCAGTGGGATCACCCTTTGTTAAGTTCGATGCATCTCTTCACAAAACCTTCAACATGCCCAGGGCGGAAAACGTGAAGCTTGAACTGCGCTTCGATGTCTTCAACATTCTGAACCACAGCAACTGGTCGTCATTCAACAGCAATGATGTCCTGACGGCTCTCGCTCTATCGCCGGACCCAGCATGCACGAATTGCCAGCGTCTCAACGGTACGTTCGCCGGTGCGCAGGGCCAGATTCTCCACCTCGCCGATTTGCGGCAGGGAAAGATAAGTTCAAACCTCCTGGCCGGGCACCAGACCTTCAATGGGCTTGGCGATCCAGCAGCCGATGATCTGAATGGCGTTGGTCCGCGAAGGTTGCAACTCTCATTCCACGTGCGTTTCTAGAACCGTCGGAACGCGCAAAACCAGAAAGGCGGGTCGAAAACGACCCGCTTTTCTTTTGTACGGTGGGCAGTGTTGTCGACCCGGCACAACAGTCGCCGAGTCGCGTTGCCAGATCGTAACCAGCAAACGGAGTCGGTTCGCGTTGTCGGGAAGGCGCGGTCTGTAACCTCGGAAAGACATCGGACGGGACTGACAGATATTGCGACACTCCAGCAATTGCAGCTCCAGATCCATTTCTTCAGCGCCCTGGAACGTAGAAATATCGGACATGTCGGCGGGTTTCTCAGCGGGGTGAACGGCGTCGGCTAACAATTTCCCGGAACGCGATTCCAAGTTCATCTACTTGCGCGTCAAGGCAACCCAAACTCATGATGCGCAAATCAGTCACTCAAACCGCAATCTAAAAATACGAACTCGATTTACAAAGGAGAAGGTAATGAAGAACTCCGAAAGTGTCCTCACGAAAACTGCAACCCGCCGGCTGTTCCTAAGGAACGGAATGATAGCGGCAGGCGCGGCGGGTTTAGGAGCTGGGCTGTTGCCCGGCAGTTTGTCTGCACTTGGCCTGGAAGATAACCACAATGCCCCGATCCCGAAGGGAGATATCGCAATTCTGAGATTCCTGCAGGCGTTGGAAACGGTAGAGTCAGATCTGTGGCTGCAGTACTCGGAACTTGGAGGAACCCAGGACAACGAAGTCTCAGGACCAGGCCAGACAGGGAATCCAGACTACACGGCTGCTCTTACGATTCTGGATGGCGACATGCCTCAATACATTCACGACAACACGGATGACGAAATCAGCCACGAGGCATTCTTATCGAATTACTTGAAATCGAAGGGCGCAGAGCCGTTTGATCTAACTCCGTTCAAGGTCTTACCGAGCAGTCAGGCGGATGGAGCGGATAAAACCGCCGCACGGCTGACCAACCTGACCCAGCTCACCATCGACACGAGTTTCTGGTCCCGGTACCGCAGCATAACTAATCCTGATTTCGATCCTGGTGCGCCGTTCGTGCAGGCCGTGCCCAGCTTGAACGCGGGGCAGCACACGGCCATTCCGAGAACGAATGATGATACAGCCGGGAGCAGTCCGAGCAATCCTCCTTCAACCATCACGACTCACCTTCAGGCGATCGCTTTCACTGCCGGGTTTCATTTCGCGTTCATCGAGCAAGGTGGCACGAGCCTTTATCCAACACTGGCTCTCCAGGTGAGCAATCTCGAAGTCCTGCGAATTTTACTGAGCATTGGCCCGAGCGAGACAATGCACTTCCAGACCTGGCAAGACAAGGCCGGCAACGCGTTACCCATAACCGACACGGACAAAGGTTTCACGGGTTCCACGGGTGCGACGGTGACATTTATGGATCTCACAAAGGCCAAAGGAGAGACGAATCCGGAATCCCTCAACGGGGATACATTGCAGGCTAACCTCATCATGCCGGAACCATGCCACTTCCTGAACCAGGCGTTGGGGCCTGTTGCCATTATTCGACCCACATCCACACAAAACTCTGGTGCAGTGGCCGCGGTCACGGCCTTCACTAACGACGGCCTGTTTCTCGACCCAAAGACCAACAAGAATACCGGGATCGTGCAAGCGCTTATGGGTCTCGCGGAAGAAGCGGACGAGGCTCGCCGGCATGGCATGGCTGAGTAGACGCAATAACCATTTCACCGGGTCGGGGTTGGCATCAATCCAAGGATCGACGCGAGCGGCCCAGGGTTTGTGCCCTGGGCCCTGGGCCATGTTGCGCAGATAAAGGAATCTATTTATGCGGGAAAAATATGGTGGAGGCGGTGGGAGTTGAACCCACGTCCGAAAATGTTACTGGTCAAGAGCCTACATACTTAGTCCAGTTCACCCGACGGGAGTTACCCCGCCAGATTCGCGCTTTGCACTTAGAACGGACAAGAAATGCAAATCACTAGCCCGTTTGTCTCGTCCTCTCGCCCTGGCTTAGCAAAGAGAACCAGCCTACTGTGTGACGCCCTTTCACAGCCCGTAGGCGAAGCTGTGGAGAGCGGCTGCTTATTTAATTAAGCTGCGTATGCGAACTGATTAGAGTTAGCAATTATTGTTTTTGCACCACTTACGGGGGAATGCGCCCCGGTATGCCTCCTGGCCGCAAGCATTTCCGTCGAAGCCGTGACGCCCCCTTCGGAAAAGGACTTGTGACCATCCTTTTTGTCAAAGATCTATATCCACGTTAGACAGAGAATTGCACTCGGTCAAGTTATTTGATGAGGAGAATGGCCCCGGCGATTCAAAGCACTTTGCACAAAAGCACTTTGCCGCAGATGATCGCGGACAAACGCTTGATAGGAGGAAATTGAATCAGGCTTTGTTCGCGTTTGATCGCGACCTGGTCGTGGACATCCCTTGCCACAGGAGTGTGTCCCAAGTTTTCCGAGCAGGTCATCGTGTTCGGGAAATTCGCTCCCGGTATAGAGCGCGATGTTTTGTTTGCGAGGCGCAAAGCCGGTCAACATCCACTTGGCTTCGCGACCGCCGGCATATTTGATTGTATGTTCGCCGAATCCAATGATGCTGCTGCCCCACATGCGAGGCTTGGCTTTAGCGGCTGCGCCGGCTCGGGACGAAACACGGCATCAATTACAATCTATCGGACGTTGAGAAACAAAAGAAGGGTAACAATAATCTGCAACCATCCTGTTTCGCGCGCGTCCAATGCTGTTATGCCAATGGTGGAGTCCCCAACTGTGGAATTTGAGTGTCTTCCGTTTAGCAGCATTCCCCACACCAGCCGGCTGTTTGATGATTACCTCCACCAATTCGCGAAGGTAAACGCGTTTTATTCCCGCCCACCGCAGATTGGTCAGTGGTGGCGCGACGAACTCGCCAGGATTGCCTACCCTGCTGACCGTCGCCAGGCCGTGGCCTCTATTCTGGAGCGTCAGAACCTGGCCTTCGGCGCCAGTGACAAGGCTCTGGCCAACATCCAACGACTGCGTGATGGCGCACCGGTGGTGGTGACGGGCCAGCAAGTCGGACTCTTTGGCGGACCGTTGTTCTGCCTATTGAAAGCGCTGTCCGCGGCCATGCATGCCGAGAAAACCGGCGCTGTTCCGGTGTTCTGGCTGGCCACGGAAGATCATGATTTTGCCGAGATCAGCTCAACCAATCTGCCGGCAGCAGACCATCTGAAAAAATTCAGTGTGAACATGCCGCATACGGAGGGAGCTCCCGTGGGCACGATCGCCTTCGACGACGAAATCACCGCCGCCGTCCAGCAACTGGAATCGCTGTTTGGTAACTCTGAGGTCGTCGACTTGTTGAAGGCAAGTTACAGGAAAGGCGAAAACTTCGGCACCGCTTTTGCCAAGTTCTATGCGAAGGTCCTGGGCGATCTTGGGATTGTCCTGCTCAATCCAAGTGATCCGGAACTGCATCGTTTAGCGCAACCACTTTTCAAGTCCGCACTGGAGCATGCGGAAGAGATCAACGACGCTTTGTTACAGCGCGGCAAAGACCTTGAAGCAGCTGGATACCATGCGCAGGTTAAAGTCACCACCTCTCACACGCTCTGCTTTTTTATTCAAGACGGCGTCCGCACGCCAATTCGCATAGAAGACGGTCACTTCCACATCGCCGAGCGTAAGCTTACGCGTAAAGAAATTCTGGCTGAAACAGAACGATGTCCTGAACAATTCAGCGCCAACGTTCTTCTTCGTCCACTGACGCAGGACCATCTTCTCCCGACGCTGTGTTATATCGGAGGCCCGGCGGAAGTGGCGTATTTTGCGCAGATTGAAACTGTCTATCGCAAGCTGGCCAATCGGGTGACGCCAGTTCTTCCTCGCATCTTTGCCACTGTGGTTGAGCCTCGCCAAGCCAAATTACTCGACCGCTATGGACTCAAACTGCCTGACATCTTCACCGGCCCGGAAAAAGTCCGTGAGACCGTAGCTGCCCACGCGCTGCCTGACAGCATTGTGAACAGCTTTGACGCCGCTGACCAGCACCTTGAGCAGGCGATCGCTTCAATCCAGCAACCGCTGCACAAACTGGACAAGACACTGGCTGATGCGGCCGAGAACGCTGCCTCCAAAATGCGCTACCAACTTCAGGGTCTTCGCGACAAAGCGGCTCGCGCCGAAGCGCGCAAGAACGGAGAGGTCCAGCACCATGCGGATGAGCTTTCAACTCTCCTCTATCCGAATAAAGACTTGCAGGAGAGGGAAGTGGGAGCCGTTTACTTCCTCCTGAAATATGGGACAGGTTTTGTGCCGCAGCTTAAAACTTTGTTGCAAGCCGATTGCCTTGAGCACCAGATCGTGCCATTCCAGCCAGCCTGATCTCAGCTAGGCGGTGCGCACAAACAGCCGGATCATCCAGTAGGTCAGCGCTGCCATGGTTGCGCCTGCGGGAATGGTGATGATCCAGGCCCACACGATTCTTCGCGCCACACCCCAGCGCACAGCCGAGATACGATGGGTTGAGCCAACGCCAATAATCGATCCTGTAATCGTGTGCGTGGTGCTGACCGGAATACCCCAGAGCGCGGTCATCACAAGCGTGAGTGCAGCCGCCGTTTCCGCGCAGAATCCGCCTACGGGCTTTAGCTTGGTGATCTTGCTCCCCATGGTCTGCACGATGCGCCAGCCACCAAAATATGTGCCCATGGCGATGGTGAAATATGCCGCCAGAATAATGGGATAGTGAAAGCGGCCCCAGTCACCGCCTGCTTCTTTGGCAGTTAGATAGCCGCCGGCATAAAGCGCGCTTACCACGATGCCCATGGTTTTTTGCGCGTCGTTGCCGCCATGGGCAAAACTCACGCCGGCTGAGGATACAAGTTGAAGCGTACGGAAAAGCTTGTCAACTTTGCGGGGCGCTGCCGCCTTAAAAATCCACGAGACCGCCACCATCAGGCCCAGCGCAAGAACGAACCCGATCATGGGCGAGAGTACGATGAAGATCACCGTATTCTTCCAGCCCGCAAGGATGATCGCCTTGAAGCCGGCACGCGCAATCGCCGCTCCGGCATAGCCGCCAAAAAGCGCGTGGGAAGAAGATGTTGGCAATCCCAGGAACCATGTAATCAGGTTCCATACAATGGCGCCCACAAGTCCGGCCAACACTACATACTGGGTAACGAATTCCAGGTGGACCATGCCTTTGCCGACGGTCTTGGCGACTGCTGTTCCCAATCCAAACGCGGCGGCAAAGTTGAAGATCGCAGCCCACAGGACAGCGATCCTGGGAGACAAGACGCGCGTGGAGACCACAGTGGCAATGCTGTTGGCTGCGTCATGAAAGCCATTGATGAAGTCGAACATCAGCGCCAGAAGCACTGTGAGTAACACCAGAACTAAGCTCGTGTGCACCTAGCTAGCCTCGCAAAGTGGATTCTTCAGCATTGGCAATCGGGGCTAGGCGCTTTTGAGGACTACGCCTTCAAGAACGTTGGCGGCATCCTCGGCTTTGTCCGTGGCGGTTTCAAGCACTTCGTAGAGTTCTTTCAGTTTGATGAGAGAGATGGGATCTTTTTCCTTGTCGAAGAGCAGGGCAATCGCAGCGCGGGCAATCTGGTCAGCTTCATTCTCCAGCCGGTTGATCTCCACGCAGTTCTCCAGAAGCTGGTCATTCTTTTTGTCCAGCTTCACCATGGCCTGTGAGAGCTGGTCACACTGCTTGATGATAATATCCGCAAGTTGCGATGCAGCTTCCGGTGCGCTGGTGATCTTGTACATGATCAGCCGGACGCCCGCAGCATAAACAAAGTCCAGCACGTCATCCAGTGAGGACGCCAGGCGGTAGATATCTTCACGATCAAAAGGCGTAATAAAGGTCTGGTTCAGGCGGGTCAGGACGTTGTGAGTCATCTCGTCGCCGCGATGCTCAATGTCTTTTAACTGCTGTACGCGGGTGTCAACGTCTTTAAAATCGTCGAGCGTCTGCTTCAGCAGGCGGGCGCCTTCGCCAAGGTTCCTGGCCATGTCAGCAAACAAATCAAAGAACTTGGTATCGCGTGGAATCAGGCGCATTCGTGTAAACAGGTCTCCTGGGCGGCAAGGCGCGTTTTAACACAACGTTAACAAACACAGAACTATCGCATGCGGCAACGGAAAAGGTCAAACGTCATGCGCCATGGCTTAGACTTCCGCCCGCGCGTTCTGAAAAAGCTTACGCAGGGCGCGAATCACAAAGCGGATCATCACGACCGTCAGAGCCACCGCTATGATCACCAGCACGGACGCAATCACAGGATGCTGGGTGGCCAGCCAGGTCAGCGAGATGGCGATCACATCTTCACCAAAGCTCAATGCCATATTGGAAAACGGCTCAGGCGAGGGCGTAACCGCAGCTCGGACCGCCGTCTTGCCACCGTGTGACGCCAGTGCAATGGTGCCGCCGAGCAGAGCCGCTGCCAATT
>WNFD01000514.1_pt1 | contig 45000 bp, 36 predicted proteins | sample 5400491 | NCBI WGS metagenome assembly WNFD01 (sample SAMN13153343, study PRJNA577476) | soil metagenome | isolation source: 120 cm saprolite under Douglas fir tree site 2 hole 2 replicate 2 | place: USA:California | collected 2015-04-18
ACTATGTGTCTCTGGCAGATGCTGAGCCGGCGCAGTCGCAGGCTTTTCCCGATGCCGGAACTTACATGCTTCGCGACCACGATCTGTATCTGCTCTTTAACGCGAGCGGCGCCGGAGTCAACGGTCGCGGCTCTCACGGTCACAACGATGCTCTCTCGATCGAAGTCTCTGCTTGCGGAACTGCGTTCATCGTCGATCCCGGGACATACGTTTACACGGCTGATCTGAAAGCGCGGCATCTGTTTCGCTCGACCGCTTCTCATTCCACCGTCGAGATCGATGGCGTCGAGCAGAACACCATCAACGAGCAAATGCCCTTCGTAATTGGCGACGAAGGGCGGCCGCGCGTGATCAGCTGGACAAGCGACCCCGAATGCGACATCGCGGTTGCCGAGCATCGCGGGTACGCGCGCTTGCCGGAACCCGTGACGCATCGACGCACGATTGAGTTTCACAAGAAGGAACGCTGCTGGATGATTCAGGACGAGCTGACTGGCGCCGGCACGCACAGCTTTAGTTTTCGCTTTCATTTCGCGCCCAGGTTGGAAATCAAGGCGCGGACCGACGGAATGGTCGAGGTTGGCGATAAGATGAGCGGCGCGCGTTTGCTGATTGCTGCCAGTGGCGTTAACGCTGAACCGGTTTTGGAATCGCGTTTTTCATCTCGCGATTACGGAGCCAAAGAGGCTTCCGTTTCCGCTTGCTGGACGGTGAGGGGTTCGGTTCCGCTAACAGCGCAATTTGCGCTGGTGCCAATTCGGGCCGGCGAAGATGAGGCTCAGCGACTGAGATTAATCAGGCCGACAAATCTTGGGAAAGCTGATCAAGTTGGTTGATTCGTACTGGGTTTCTTCCCCTCCCTGTGGGAGGGGTTAGGGGAGCGTGCGAAGCTTGAGGCGGGTAAGCCCTCTCCCCGGCCCTCTCCCAAAGGGAGAGGGAGTAAGATCAACGACAAACCGAAGTTTATCGGACAGCAATCGGCAATAAGTAATGTGCGGCATCTGCGGAGTCTGGGAATACGGAGCGGCGCAAGGGAATGTCGAGCGCGCGCTGGTCACCGCCATGCGCGACGTGATGACGCATCGCGGCCCGGACGATGCCGGCGAGTTGATCTTTGACGACGCGCGCGGCGGCTTTGGTTTTCGCCGCTTGTCGATCATCGATTTGTCGGAAGCCGGCCACCAGCCGATGCGCGGTTGCACCGATCGCGTCTGGCTCGTCTTCAACGGCGAGATTTACAACCACGCTGCTTTGCGCGAGGGCCTCGAACGGCGCGGTCACGTCTACGCATCACGGACCGATTCGGAAACCATCCTGCATCTTTACGAAGAGCGCGGTCTGGATTTTGTTCATGACATCGAGGGTGATTACGCGATTGCGCTCTGGGACGCCGATCGCGAACAACTCGTGTTGGCGCGCGATCGCGCGGGCGTGAAGCCGCTTTATTTCTATCAGCAGAATGGGCGATTCATCTTTGCTTCCGAAATCAAAGCCATCCTCGAACATCCGGCGGTCACTCCCGAGGTAAACGAAGAAGCGCTCTATCACTATCTGACTTTCCTCACGACGCCGGCGCCGCAAACTCTCTTTCGCCAGATTCAAAAACTTCCCGCCGGCCACATGCTGGTAATTGATCGCGCCGGTGAAGCGCGGATCACGCAATACTGGGACGCCCTGCCACCGTTGTCGCAGATCGTGCGCAGCGAAGCAGAGCATCAGCAAAATATTTTGGAGCTGCTCCGCTCGTCGATTAAGAAGCGCATGATGGCGGACGTTCCCTTCGGAGTGTTTCTTTCCGGCGGCGTCGACTCGTCCGCGAATGTCGCGCTGATGTCCGAGTTGATGACCCAGCCGGTGCGAACGTTCACCGTCGGCTTTCATGATACTCAAGAGCTGAACGAACTAGAGTCAGCGCGAGCCATCTCAAAACGCTTTGGAACGAACCATCATGAAGTAATGATCGGCCGTGCTGAGATGATGAAGTTTCTTCCCGAGCTCGTTTTTCATCAGGACGAGCCGATTGCCGATCCGGTGTGCGTCCCGCTTTACTACGTTGCGAAACTGGCGCGCGACACGGGCACGATCGTGGTGCAGGTCGGCGAAGGCTCGGACGAAATCTTTGCCGGCTATGACTGGTTTAGAACTTATTTAAGAATCGAAGAAAGATTCTGGCGCCATGCTGAGCGCACACCACTCCTGGCGCGTCGGGCGGCCGCGGCTGTAGCCCGGCCACTGGTGCAAAAGACTCTGAAGAAGCGCAAGGCGAGCGAATTGATCCGGCGGCTGGGCGCAAACCAATCGTTGTTCTGGGGCGGCGTCGGTGTTTTTGATGAGACGATGAAAGCGAGCGTGCTGTCTTCGGAAATGCGGGCGCGTTACAACGGGCTGTCGACTTACGATGTTGTCCGGCAGTATCAGGAAACGATTGCCGGCGCGCGGCCCGACTCGGATTACGCCGCCCGGATGACGTATCTGGAATTGAAACTTCGCTTGCCGGAGCTGCTGCTCATGCGTGTGGACAAGATCACGATGGCCACTTCAGTCGAAGCCCGCGTTCCTTTTCTCGATCACCAGCTGATCGAATACGCTATGGGGCTGCCGCGAAGTCTGAAAGTGAAAGGCGCGACCGGCAAGCATATCCTGAAGCGCGCGCTCGAGTCGGTGCTGCCAAAGGACGTCTTGTACCAGCCGAAGCGCGGATTTGGCGCGCCCACGCGCGAGTGGTTTCGTGGTCCCGAGGGCGAAAGCCTGGTCCGGCAAATGTTGAATTCATCGATCCGCAAACGCAATTTCTTTGATTATGGATTCATCGAGCGCCTGGCCGATGAACACCGGCGCGAACAGTACGACTGGAGCGCGAACCTCTGGTGCCTGCTGAACCTGAGCGTTTGGTATGACCGCTGGATTGGCGGGAAGTCATAACGATCCACGAAACCACACGAAAATGTGCGAATCAACAAGACTAACTTCGTGTGATTTCGTGGATCGGTTTTGTTGAAGGCTTAGAATGGAAGAACTCGAAGGAACCAGTCGGACTGTTGAGTCACGCGAAGAGCCCGCATACGGAAGTTTCAAATCCGGCGTGGCGTTGACATTCGCCACGCGCATTTTGATGTTCGTGGGCGGCGTTGGATCCAGCGTCGTCGTCGCGCGCTGGCTGGGTCCGGAAGGTCTCGGAACCCTGGCAGTTCTGAACGTCACCGTGGCGCTGGCTCTGCAGATCGGCTGCGCCGGGCTGCCGTCGGCAAACACTTACTTCATCGCCCGGGATCGCCGGACGCTGGGACCGGTTTGGGCGAACGCCATCATCTTTGCTTTGACCGGCGGTTCTCTGCTGGCGTTGTTGGTGGTGGCATTAGCGGGGCTTAGACCCGCGCTGTTCGGCGGAGTTTCCACGAACCTCCTGGCCATTGCCGCGATCTCGGTTCCATTTCAACTGCTGACTTTGCTGGGACTCAACGTGCTGCTCGCGATGGATCGAATCGGGCTGATGAATTTGCTGGATTCGATGGCGCCGCTTCTCGCGCTGTTCATCGCGATCGTGGTGCTTGTGATCTTGCGAGCAAACCTGACGATGCTCGTTTCACTCAATACGGTCGCGGCGATTGTGTTGAGTTTGAGTTTGCTGCTGACAGTTGCGCGGCTGTTCGCGCGACAGAAGGAGCGGCGTTCCTGCCGTCCGGATTTTTCTTTACTCAAGGAGATGCTTGTTTACGGCGTGAAGTTCTACACTTCGATCATGGCCAGCGTTGTAATCTTTCGATCTGACCTGCTGATCGTCAATCATTTTCGCGGCGCGGTCGAAGCGGGAGTGTATGCGGTGGCCTCGCAGGTATCGTTCTTGCTGCTGCTTATGCCCGGTGTCATGGCGAGCATGTTGTTCCCGCGCGTGGCTTCGCGACAGGATCCCCGCGGCGAGTTCGCCGTCAGGGTCACGCGGCACGCATCGGCTGTGATGTTCGCGATTTGCATCGCGGCGGCGGCGGCTTCATTCGGGTTGCCGCTGGTTTATGGTGTACGTTTCGCCGACTCAACGCTTCAGTTGCTGATTCTTCTGCCCGGGATCTATCTGGTCGGAATTGAATCGGTGCTGGTGCAGCATTTCACCGGAACGGGATTGCCCGCCGCGATTCCCGTCTTCTGGCTAATCACGCTGGCGATCAATGTCGGGCTGAATCTGGCGCTGGTGCCGGCGTTTGGCGCGCGCGCCGCAGCGGCGATCTCAACGCTCAGTTACGCGCTGATCCTGGGCCTCGTGCTGGTTTACTTTTGCGCGAAGACCGGACGGCGAGTCGGCGAAATATTCCTGCCGCGTCGCGATGAATTGCGCGAGTTGTTCTCGCTGCCTCGGCGAGGTATTTTCTCAAAATCGAATTAGTGGACGAAATCAAGCAAGCAGAGATCGAGGATTTGTGGGGTTACGCCAAGCGCTTGCGCTTCGTGCGTGACGCGATTAGCTTGGCGTTTCCGGAACGCGCCGGCGCGTCACTGCGCGTGCTCGACGTGGGGTGCGGCAATGGCTCGCAACTGGCGCTGCCGCTGGCGATCGGCACTGGTGTTCAACTCGTTGGGATTGATACTGACAGCCGCTCAATCGAACATGCCAGGCGGCTGGCTGGCGATCGGGCGAATATTAGATTTTGCGGCGGGCGAGTGGAAGACTTGATCGAGGCTGAGCCGTTTGATGTCGTGATTCTTTCGGAGGTGCTCGAACACTTGCAGCGACCGGTAGAAATGCTGACAGCCGGCGCGCGTTTGATGAGCAGCAACGGCATCTTGATCGTCACCGTGCCCAACGGCTATGGTGAATTTGAAATCGATTCGTGGATCTTTCGCACCCTGCGATTGCAACGAGTTGTCGATGCGCTCACGCAGCAGCGCGAAGTCCCGAGCGCGACTGACAATCACGAGAGCGGCCATATTCAGTTCTTTACGCGCGGCCGGCTGCGAAAGTTGTTTGACGCAGCCGGGTTGGTCGCGCTCAACGAAGGCGCCGGAAGTTTTCTCGCCGGCCCGATCGCGGGCCATCTGGTTGGCCGCTCACCGCGACTGATTGATTGGAATGCCAGAATCACCAACCGTCTGCCTTTCATTCTTGCCAGTGCCTGGTATTTCGTTCTGCGACATCGGCGATCAGAAACGGTCGGTGATTCAGTATGAAGGCAGTCTTGCTGGTTTTGAGCGGCGATCCCGAGAGTGCACGCGAACGCGTGCACGAACTCTATCCGGGAGCAGAAGTCGATAGGCTCTCGCGCGCTGAGGTTGAAAACTCGGGTTACCGGCGCCGTCTGCAAATGCTGCGCGCAAGGCGCCCGGATCTTTTTGCGGTCGCCACTGAACGGCTGGCCTGGCAGCGCGGACAGAATGCGCTGATGCTCTTCGGCGTGCTGGCCGGCGCGCGTCGCGTGATTTTGATCGACGCATACGACGACGCGAGAGACGAGACGCGCGGACGCATTCTCTCGCGCATGCCGTTTCGGCTGGCGGCTGAGTTGGCGGCGAGCGCGCTGGCGATCATAAAGACGCGTTCCCGATTGCGGCAGCTTGAACAAGCGATTCGGAATCGCCCGAAGTCCGTCTCGGCCAGTTCTAAAAAAGGGCCGAATGCGTTGAGGGTTGCGTACCTGCGCAGCACGCCCAGTCCCGGCACCCCCGCGGGTGGCGCGGCGACGCACATCAAAGGTTTTTTGAGCGCCGCAACCGAGCTGGGGGCACAAGTTAATTTGATCAGCAACGATTACATCGCCGGACTCGACGAAAAAGAATTGACGCTGGTCGATCCCGAACCAGTCGGAACCACGCGGGCGGCCTTCGACTTACGCAACAACCTGATTTTTTCCGCGGGCGCATTGCGAGAGATCGAGCGCGTGCCGGTAGATCTAATTTATCAGCGGTACGGGCGGTTCACCTGGGCCGGCGTTGAGAATAGTTTGCGCACCGGCGCGCCGTTGTTTCTGGAATACAACGGCTCGGAGGTGTGGATCGGAAAACACTGGGACATGTCGGGAATGATTCCCTTGCTGGAGAGATTCGAGCGGTTGAATCTGGACGCGGCAGCACGTATCTTCGTCGTCTCGGAAGTCGAGCGGCGCAATTTGCTGCGCAATGGAATCGCGGATGAAAAGATAGTCGTTAATCCAAACGGCGTTGACACGGAAAAGTTTCGGCCGGACATTGGCGGCGCCGTCGTCCGTCGTGAGCTGGGCGTCAGCGAGGACGAAGCGCTCGCAGGTTTCGTCGGCACTTTCGGGCCGTGGCATGGGGTGCTGACTTTGGCGGAAGCCATCGCGCTGCTGCCTGATGATTGCGGGGTTCGCTTTCTGTTGGTCGGCGCCGGCCGGCTTCGCGACGAAGTCGAACGCATGGTTCGATCGGCGGGAAAAGCTGAGCGCGTGATTTTCGCGGGCCACGTCGAACACGAGCGGGTGCCGGCTTTACTCGACGCGTGCGATATTCTCTTGTCGCCGCACGTGCCGCTGGAGGACGGCAGCGAGTTCTTCGGCTCGCCGACAAAACTCTTCGAGTACATGTCCATGGGAAAGGGAATTATCGCCAGCCGTTTGGGACAAATCGGCGACGTGCTCGCGAACGAAGAAACCGCGCTGCTCGTCGAACCGGGAGACGCGGGTCAACTGGCCGACGCAATTCTGTGTTTAGGGCGGTCGCGCGAGTTGCGCGAAAGTTTAGGCGCGGCAGCGCGTCGAGTGGCGGTTGAACGGCACACGTGGAAACACAATGCCGCCCACGTGCTGGAGAGTTATCGAGATTTGGTTGAAGTCTGATGCCGGTAGCGGAAGAAAAACAACGCGCCCGCGAGCAGTGGAGCGAAGACCCGTGCGGCGCGGTTTACGGTCGCGAGCAGGAGTTTGGCACGCGCGAGTTTTTCGATGCGGTCGAACGACATCGCTATACGGAGTACGCGCCGTGGATGCCGGCGGTGATGGGCTTCAGTGATTTCGCAGGCGCGCGGCTGCTGGAAGTGGGCTGCGGCATGGGCACGGACCTTTTGCAGTTTGCGCGCGGCGGCGCAAAGGTCACCGGCGTCGATCTCACTCCGCGGTCGATTGAGATTTCACGGCAGCATCTGGCCGTCTACGGAGAAGGCGGTGATTTTGCGATTACCGACGGTGAGAGCCTGCCGTTTGCCGATGAAAGTTTCGATGTGGTTTATTCGAACGGGGTGCTGCATCACACGCCCGACACGGCCGGCGCAGTGCGCGAGGTTCATAGAGTTTTGCGGCCAGGCGGCCAGGCGCGCGTCATGTTGTATCACCGGGGATCCGCGGCCTATTGGGGTGACATAATTCTGCGTCACGGAGTGCTGCACGGCGAGCTGCTAAAACATTCACCGGAAGACATCATGAGCAAGTATGTCGAGTTCAACGAAAGTGGCGGGCGCCCGCTGGTGAAAGTTTACAGCCGTCGTGAAGCGCGCCAACTGTTTTCGATGTTTCGCGAAGTGAAAATCCAGGTCGAACAACTGACACGCTCCGAACTTTTCTTTCTCGGACGATTCATTCCCGAGAAGGTATTTCAGGGTCTGCGACGAAGCGTCGGCTGGAACGTGATCATCTCGGCAAGGAAGTAGTTAGTAGATAGAACCCCGACTCGTCGCGGTCGCGGGCGGGCAAGCTCTTCCAGTAAATGGTTCAATCGCATTGCAAGCACAAGAAAGCCGCTACCCACTCGCCGCGAGCGGTTCTATATCAGCGTGCCCTGGTTCTCTGCTTCATCCTGGCGCTGGCTTTTTCCGTGCGTGCGTTGACGGCGAATTTTCTGCGAGCACACATTGACGACCCTGGATGGTTTCCCAGCGGCATCTACGGAGTTTTTGATCGTCAGGCGCAGAATTGGCTTGATGGTCGTGCATCAATCTTTTGGATTGAAGACTCTTCGCACACCGACGCAGCCATCTACGCGCCGGGATATCCATTGTGGTTGGCGTTGATCTACAAACTGAGCGGAACGCGTTCGCCGCTCGTTGTTCAGAACGTTCAATGGGTGCTTGACGCGTTCTCTGTGATCCTGATCATTGGCGTTGGCTTGACGGCGTATGGCTGGCGAGTTGGATTATGCGCGGGTGGAATCGCCGGGCTGTGGCCGTTGCTGGTGATCTATGGTTCAGTCCCTCTGGCTGATGCTCCGACAAGCTGGATGATCCTTGGCGCTACCTGGATGCTACTCATCGCGGCTAAACGCAAGAGGGTTGGTTGGGCGTTGGGAGCCGGCGCGCTTATCGGCGCTTCGTGCTGGCTGCGAGCGAACGCGATGCTGCTGGTTTTCTTTTGGGCGCTGGCGATATTTCTGCTGGTGCGCGCGGGTTGGCGACAGCGCGCTTGCTTGGCCGCCGGCGTGTTAGTCGCAGCGATGCTGGTAATCACACCAATCGTACTGCGAAACGCGATCGCCTTTCACGCATTCGTGCCGACGGGTCTCGGAGCGGGAACAAATCTCCTGGAGGGCCTTGGCGAGACTGAACGGGGCGCGAAAGAGTTCGGCGCGCCGGCGAATGATCGCGACGTCCTGGAACAGGAGCGCGTGGCGGCGCAAGTTCCATTTGGGGGTAATTTCGATTTGTATTATCCGGACGGAATTCAGCGTGACCGTGCCCGCACGCGCAGAGCTTTGGCGATAATCAAGCAGCATCCGTTCTGGTACGCCGGCTCCGTGGTTCGACGCATGGCCGCGGTCTTGAAATATGCCGGCGAACCCAACGGCACTTATGGCAGCGCCGGCATCAACATGACGAGCAAGAAATGCCTCCCGCCAGCATCGCAAGGAGGAGCTTTCGCAGTATTGGTCGACGGACTCGGAATGCTTCAGAGCGTCTTGCGATACCTTCTGCTGCCAATAATGATCCTCGGATTAGTCCTCGCGTTTCGTTTGGATTGGCGGATGACCGCGCTCATCATGGCGACTGTGCTCTACTATCTCGTTATAGGTTCATTGATTCACACGCACATTCGCTATGGACTTCCGATGCATGCGCTGCTGACCATCTTTGCCGGTCTCGCTCTGTGGCGGCTAAAAGAGTTGCTGGTCAGCCGCAAGCTTTCATCACTCAACCCAGCCGGAGGCGTCTGAAAACTGACTGCCGACCGTCCTATGAAGAAAAGACTATTAGATTACCTCGCCTGCCCCTCGTGCGGCGCCGCGATTCGGCTGGGCCTAGTTCAGGAAGAAAATGGGATCGAAGTCATGTCGGGCGAGCTGGAGTGCACGGCCTGTTCACTAACTTTCGCCATTCGTCGCGGCGTGCCTCGCTTCGCGGAGCTGGCACTTATCGGGGAAGGAAAGCAGGCGACGGCTGAGAATTTCGGCTGGTCATGGCAGGCGTTTTCGCACGAAGACGAAAAGTACGGCGATGAATTGTTGGGCTGGATTACGCCAGTACGTCCCGAGTTTTTTCCCGGCAAACTCGTGCTCGAAGGGGGCTGTGGCAAAGGGCGGCACACTCACCGGATTGCGCAGTGGGGAGCGCGCGACATCGTGGCGGTTGATCTCAGCGAAGCCGTGGATCTGGCTTTTGACGCCACGTGCGGGACCGAAAACGCGCACGTCATCCAGGCGGACATTTATCACATGCCGTTGCGGGCGGTCTTTGACTACGCTTTCTCGGTCGGGGTGCTGCATCATCTGCCGGATCCGCGGGCGGGTTTTAGGGCGCTAGCGGCGAAGGTCAAACCGGGAGGCGAGCTGTCTGTTTGGATCTATGGGGCTGAGAACAACGGCTGGATTGTCAGGCTCATCAATCCTCTCCGCGAGCACATTACTTCGCGCATGAACCCGCGTTTGCTGTTTCATCTTTCAAAGTTTCCGGCGGCGATCATGTATGCGGTTACCAAACTTTTGTACGGGCCTCTAAATCGCAGCCCGCAAGGCGCGGCCATCGCGCGGCGTTTGTTCTATAACGACTATTTGAGCTTCGTTTCTGCTTTCAACTGGCGCGAGCAACACTCGATAGTCTTCGATCATCTTGTGGCCCCGACAACGTTTTACATTTCCCGCGCCGAGTTTGAATCGTGGTGGGAGGACATTAGCGCCCAGGATGTGATCATCGGCTGGCACAACACAAACAGTTGGCGTGGCTTTGGAAAAAGAGGACAAACTCAAAGGGAAAACTGAAGCCCCTTAAGACCGCTTTTGCGCCTTCCTTGGGAAGCGGTATCTGAGCAGATTAGCCGTGAACTCGAGTATGACCACCGGCTTGACGAAAGATCCTCGCGTGTCGTTGGACTTGAAATGCACCGGAGTTTCACCGACGGTCAGTCCGAGTTCTCGCGCGCGGATGATGATCTCAGCGTCGGCGAACCAGTCGTTGGATTGCAGATTCATCAACTGGTATTTATCGCCGCGGATGATCTTCGGCTTTGAGTTGATGTCGCGAACTGTGAATCCAAACAGCAGCTTGAAAAGCACGTTGTAAACCCACGAAATAATCCGCCGGTAGAGTCCGTCGTCACGCACCACCCGATAGGTTTTGGTCAAATCCAGATTTTCCAGTTCAGCTTTCAACAGGCAGGCAATGATCGATTCCGGCGGGAACTGTCCGTCGCCGTCAATCACGCCGATATAGGTTCCGCGTGCGGCATTCAGACCCATGCGCATGTCCCAGCCCATCATGCCCTCTTTCGGTCGAATCACGGTGCGGACGTTGGGGATCTTTTCGGCCAGTTCGGCGATCACTTGCGGCGTTTCGTCTTCGCTGCCCTCGATGTAGTTGCCGACCAGCACCAGTTCCCACGTGAAGGCGCAGCGCGCGAGAGCCTGGCGCATCTTCTCAACGAAGGGAATGATGTTGGGTCCGCTGCGGTAGCAGAGCACAACCAGAGAGAAGTACGGATCAGCCACGCGGGCATGGTATAGATAGGAATCCCTGGTTGCAAAGCGGTGAGTCGTTTCCTGGCACCAACGATCGTCAGAGTGCCAGTGCCGGCGCCCCTTGATGCTCAAGACTGTTTCATCAGCGTACCTCAGCCCACCGGCAAGGGATCACGATGACGTCTGCGTGGCGCGCGAAACTGAGACTAGGCCTTGCTTAACCAGACCGAACAATGCTGACCAGAAAACGGCGGCTAGGATCAGAGTAAAGTACTGAATCGCGATCACATACCTTCGTTCAGTGTGCAAAGCGGATTGGAAAATCACGTAGTAAGCCGGGACCAGCAGCAAAAGGATCAGCGGGCGCAGGTTCCGCGTCCAAAGCAACGCGAAGATACCCAGAATTACGCAGGGAAGCACCGCGGCGGTCACGAAAAACTTTTGCAGGTTGCGAATGGGAAAGCGTAGATAGCGCATCCACCCTTGCGAACTCGGCCCCAGCTCGAACAATTCCAGGCGGCCAACTACGGCCACGGAACGCGCGGACACCGGCGCGTTATTTGTCAGGCTCACGCACACTTGCGATTCGTCGCCGCTGACAAAGGGGAGCGCGAGATTGTTGACCGGCTGCTCAAGAGACGTGAGCCCTTCATTCAGGTCGACATCGGTTGAAGCCAGCACTGCATTCTGTTTGGCCTCGGTTACCCTGACCATCACGCGACCGTCTTCGAGTTGCAGCGGCAAGCGTAGCAGATAGTCGTGGTCCTGCTCGACCGCGATCGGCGTTGAAACGATTTGGACGCCGTACTTTGTGGCATCGCTTTCGATTCTCAACGTCTGCGCGTCGGTTGAAAGCGCGGTCTTCGCTCCCGCCGAAATGAGCTCGGCTTTGGCAAGGAATTCCGACGGCGAGTTCGTCCACGCAGGCGCCGTATTGGCCACGTCGAGCGTGTGCGAGACGGGCGCCTCAGGGTTGGTGACTGGGACTCTTGCCAACTTGAAAAAAGAAAGGCCGCGCCGAACCATGACGCCGCCGTACCAGAATGGATGCGCGCGAATCACAGACATCCCTCGTCTGATGCGCGTGCGATCGCGTTCGATTCCGTCAGGCCCGAAAAGGAACAGAGCGTAGTCGGGCCGGTTATAGATCACGGCTTCCTGGCGCATGATTCCCAGATCAGTTTTGGGAATACCGAAGCGGCCCTGGTCGTATTCGGCGATGCCCTCCAAAAGTTTCTGACCCGCACCGAGCGAAAGCGGAATGAAACGGTGGAACACGATGGCGTTCTTGATCGTGATGGGCGCGATCAGGATCGCCGCGCCAAATACGAGCGCCAGCGAGTAACACAGGCGCCGCCCTCGCGGCAGGAGCAGCGGCACGAGACACGCGAGAATCGGCGCCAACAATAAGGCGTTCGCCCTCAGCCAGCAGGAGAGGCCGATCAAGATGCCGGCGAGCGCGAACGGCCGGAGCCGCGGATGCTTGATCGCGCGAATCAGAAAATAAACTGCGCCCAGTATGGGGAGCACCGCCAAAGAATCCGGGAGCAGGAGCACCGAATAGTAAGCAAACTGCGGCGAAAGCGCGGCGAGAATTCCGGCCACGACGGCGATGCGGCCCGACATCAACTCGCCGGCAATCAGAAAGACGAACACGGCAGCCAGCGCATCGCACAACATCTGTACGAACTCAATTGCCGGGTCCGATTCGCCAAAGGCTTTGAAGATTCCCGCGAGCACAAGCGGATAGCCCGGCGGATGCGCCATGTCATCGAGGTTGTTAAGAAAAGCGCGCAGATTTCCGCTCAGCAAACGATGCGCGGAATCCTTGTATTCCGCCGTCACAAAAGTCTCGACTCGCCAGACGTCGCGGCGGTTGTCCTGCCAGCTCAGGAAGCGCACGCCAAACGCGACCAGGAAGATGACGGCGCCAAAGACAAGCAATCTCGTGCGGCTGCCCGCGCTCGGTCTGAAACCATCGCGGAGGCGCGAGCTGATCGTGCGAGTGGCTCTGATCCCCGGCTCAGGGTAAGATTCAAGCGCGAAAGTTTCAGTTAGCATGGTCTATGCTGCGCGACAAGTCGATCATCTGTTTTGGCGGCGAAGACTGGTGGTATCACCATCCGCATTCGAAGAACCACCTGATGCGCCGGTTCGCGCGTGCCGGCAACCGGGTGATTTTCGTCAACTCGATTTCCATGGGTCTGCCTTCGCTCGCGCACAAGGATTTGCTGCCGCGGGTTACGCGCAAGCTGCGAAGTTACGCCAAGTTTGCGCGGAAGACCAGTGAAGGCATCACGGTCGTATCGCCGGCAACGCTGCCTTTTTTTGCCAGTCGAACCGCGCGGGGAATGAACCGGCAACTACTGAAGTCGCAGATTCAAAGGCTGGCGCGCAAAGGCGGCCTGTCGAAACCAATTCTGTGGATCGCGATCCCGACCGCTGCGGAAATGATCGGATGTTTTGACGAATGCGTCGTGATCTATCATGTCTCAGACAAGTACGAAGCGAACACGATGGATCACGGAACCGATCCGGCTTTGATTCGGCAACTTCACGAACAAGCGATCGGTGCTGCCGATCTGATTCTGTATTCCAGCCGCAAGCTTCTGGCCGAGGCGACGCAGGGCCGCGAGCGATCGCACTTGCTCGAACAGGCCGTTGATTTCGATCACTGGTCACGGGTGGGAAGCGGCGAGTTGGAAGTTGCGCCCGAGGTTGCGAACATACCGCGGCCACGTCTCGGATATTTTGGAGCCATCGAGCCGTGGCTGGTCGATCAGGATCTAATCAAGCGCGCGGCGCGCGAGCGGCCCGATTGGAATTGGGTGTTCATCGGAAACAAGTCGCGCGGTTTGGAGATCGAGAACTTGCCCAACGTACATTTCCTGCCCGTTGTTGCGTACGATCGTCTGCCGAACTATGCCGCCGGTTTCGATGTGTGTGTTTTGCCCTGGGACACCGAGCTTGCGTTTACCAGCTACGGCTCGGCGATCAAGGTGCGCGAGTATCTTGCGACCGGCAAGCCGGTGGTCATCTCTCCTTTGCCGGAATACGAAACAATGGGCGACGTGCTGCGAATTGCGCGCAGCGGCGACCAGTTTATGAAGTTTATTGATGAAGCGTTGCACGAGCAGGGAACGGAAACTTCACGCGCGCGTCAGGACGCGGTTCGCAACGGCACCTGGGACGCGCGCGCGGAATGGGTGAGCGATTTGATCGAAAAGACGCTCTCGAAGAAGGGCAAGGCTGATCTCCCTCTCCCTCTGGGAGAGGGCCGGGGTGAGGGACGAAGTTAGAGACGCTTAGACAATTTTCTTTTTTGTTGAGTGTGCGCTAGAGCCCTCACCCTAACCCTCCCCAGAGGGAGAGGGAATGGTTGGATTAGTATGTGCGGAATCGCCGGACTGGTTAGTTTGAATCCTGAGGCGCGCATCGGCGCGATGCTGCAAACAATTGAGCATCGCGGGCGCGACGACGAAGGTGTGTGGACTTCGCCGGCGATCGACGAGGAAGGACGACGAGTGTGCTTCGGGCACCGGCGCTTATCGATCATCGACACCAGCAGCGCCGGGCATCAGCCGATGCTTTCGGCCGACGGGCGTTTCGTCCTGATTCTGAACGGCGAGATTTACAACTATCGCGAGCTGCGCGAACAGCTGACCGGCAAAGGCCACGACTTTCGTACGCAAACAGATACCGAAGTACTGCTGGCCGCCTGGGCCAAATGGGGCGAAAATTGTCTGTCCCGTTTGAACGGCATGTTCGCCTTCGCGCTTTGGGACAACAAAGAGCGCGCTTTGTTTCTCGCGCGCGATCGCGTGGGCATTAAGCCGCTTTATTATGCTCAGTGTCAGAAGCCCGACCGTAAGGGAGGGCTCGGCTCGCTAGTGTTCGCTTCTGAGATCAAATCAATCCTCGCCAGTGGTCTGATCCAAGCCGAACTCGATCCAGAGGCGTTGCATCAGTTCCTCACGTTCCTTTGGGCCCCGGATCCCAACACGCTGTTTCGCGGAATCAAGACTGTTCCGCCCGGCCACCTCGTGACGATGCGCGGCGATGAATTGAACCTCCGCCAGTGGTGGGACATTTCCTTCGATCAGATCGAAGAAGGAAGAAGCGAAGCGTGGTGGCAGGAGCAGGTTCTGGAAACGCTCGATCGCGTGGTCAAGCTTGAGATGGTTGCGGACGTGCCGCTGGGATCGTTTCTCTCCGGCGGAATTGATTCATCATCGATCGTGGCCATGATGAAGCATCACAGTAACGGCCGCCCGATCGGCACGTACACGATCGGAATCGAAGCGGAAGATCTTCGCTACGACATCATCCCGGATGACGTCGAGTGGGCGCGCCGCGTCAATCAGAAACTCGACACCGATTATCACGAGATCATGCTCAAGCCTCAGGTTGCTGAGTTGCTGCCAAAGCTCGTCTATCACATGGACGAGCCGGCGATTGACATGGCGATTCCGAGTTATCTGGTGTCGCGCGCGGCGCGCGAGACGCTGCGGGTAATGCTTTCGGGGATGGGCGGCGACGAAGTCTTTGCCGGCTATCCGCGCCAGATGGCGATGAAAGTCGCGGGCGCGATCGATCCTTTGCCTGATCTTCTGCGGCGGCCGCTGATGAAGACGATCGCGCATCTGCTGCCCGGCGGCTCGCCGGGAAGACTGACCGCGCCTTTGCGCAATGCCAAGAAATTTGCGCGCAGCGCGGCGCTGGATTTCGAGGCGCGTTACCTCGGCTTTCAAACCTATTTCAATGATGAAGCGAAGACGCGCCTGTATTCGGACGAGCTGCGGGAAGCGGCCAAGGGCATGGATGCGTACAGCGCGCACCGCCGGTATTTTTCGCGGGTGAAAAATGCCGCGCCGCTCAACCAGATGCTTTACGTCGACTTGAAAACTTTTCTGCCTTGTCTGAACCTGATGACGACGGACAAGACTTCGATGGCCGCGAATCTGGAAGTGCGCGTGCCGTTTCTCAATCAGGAAATGATGCAGCTGGCTGCGCGCATGCCGCCTGATTTGAAGTTGCGTGGCTTGAAACGCAAGTACATCTTGAAGCGCGCGATGGAAAAGGTGCTGCCGCGCGAAATCGTCTGGCGAAAGAAGGCCGGCTTTGGCGCCCCGATTCGTTCGTGGCTGCGCGGACCGCTGCAGCCGATGGTGAATGATTTGTTGTCAGAGGAAACGATCAAGCGGCGCGGTCTGTTCCGGCCGGAAGAGGTGCGGCGAGTCATCGACGCCAATCTTTCGGGAAGGGAAGACTACAACCTGCAGGTCTTTCAACTTTTGAATCTGGAACTGTGGCAGCGAGCGTTTATTGATAGGAGCAGTTCAGAGTTCAAGCTTTAGCTTGCCGCGTCGGGAGAAACAACCTGAAGGTTGAACTCTGAACTTCCTCAGACCTCAACGGGCAAGCCGGTGCGCAGTGAATCGCGAATGCGAAATGTCGCGCGGGTTGCGGTAGCCAGATCGGCCAGCGCGATCGGCGCCGGTCTTCCTTCAAGAACCACTGCACAAACTGCGCTCACTTCAGCTTCTTGCCCTTTATCCTGTGCGCGCAGCTTTGTCTTCTTTTCGCGGCCGTCCTGGTATGCGATACAGCTGCGAAAGTTATCGATCACAAACGATTTGCCGGCGCCGAAGATCTCTATGCGCTCCTTTGGCAGTGCCTTGTCGCCTTCGGCAACGTAAGCAATCGAGCCGTTTGAACCGTCCGCGAATCGCAGGGTGATGAAAACCGAATCTTCGTTTGTGATTTCCTGGTTGCGACTCACGATTGATTCAGCATACACGCGAGTGGTAAGCGACCCGGTCATGAAGTGCATGAAGTCTATGAAGTGACAGACTTCGCCAATGATGCGCCCGCCGCCTTCGCGCGCGTCCTGCGCCCAGTGACTGGACGGAATCCTTCCGGCATTCACCCGATAGTTTATCGAAAGCGGCGCCTGTCGATCGGTGAAGAACGTTTTCGCGGCCCGCGCCAGGTGCGAGAAGCGGCGATTGTAACCGACGATCAACTCGCCTTTCGATTGCGCGGCCGCGGCGATCACGCTTTCCAGTTCGTCATCATTCAATGCCAGGGGCTTTTCGACAAAAACGTGACGTCCGCAGCTCAGCGCGCGCCGCGCGAGTTCAGCGTGGGTGTCGTGCCGCGTGGCGATCACGATGAGGTTTACTTCTTCGTCAGCGAGTACTTCGCCCGCGCCGGAGACGCAGTAGCGAAATCCGAATTTCTCGGCGACCGTGCGCGCGGTCACGCCCGAAGCCGTCGCGATTGATTGCAGCTCGGCGCCCGCGGATTTGAAGTGCGGCAAGAGCATTGCGCGCGCATAGTTACCTGCGCCAATCAGCCCGACGCGAACGCTCCTGGCCGGCGTCGCGGGTGCGGCTTTCCTCTCCGCGATCGGAATTCGTTTTTCCGGATCGTGGGCGCTTTCGTAATGCAGAACGACGCCGAGATAAGGTTCACCAGATTCGCCGGCAATCAACTGATAAGCCTTTTCCGCCTGGGCGAGTGGGAAGCGGTGCGTAATCAAACCTTCGACATTGACGCGGCCTTCGGCGAGCAGATCGAGAAATGTCTCGAGGTTGCGCCCTTCGGTCCAGCGCACGTAGCCGATCGGGTAATCGTGGCCGCGCTCTTCGTATTCCGGATCGTAACGGCCCGGCCCATAAGACATGGAAATCTTGAACGTCAGTTCGCGATCGTAGAAAGGCTGACGCGGTATGTTCAGCCCGACCGCTCCGACCGCGACCACGCGGCCCTTCTGGCGCGAAATCTCTCCGGCCAGCTCGACCGGCGCATTCGATGACGTTGCCGCCGTAATCAACACCGCGTCGGCGCCACGACCACGGGACCATTCCATCACACGCCGCCTCGCGTCATCGTCGGGCGCGCAACCACCATCCGCGCCGAACTGTTTCGCCAGTTCGATTTTTTGCGAATCGAGATCGATGCCAAAGACGCGGCAGCCGTTTGCTCGCAGGAGTTGCACCGTGACTTGTCCAATCAAACCGAGGCCGATGACCACGACTGATTCGCCCAGGGTCAGCTCTGCCAGCCGCACGCCCTGGAGGGCGATCGCGCCGAGCGTGCTGAAGGCAGCGGCGTCAAAGCTAACTTCAATCGGCAAACGGACGCAGAGATTTTTCGGCACCGACAAGACTTCTGCATGCGAAGCATAGCCCACGCCGGCGCAGGCCACGCGGTCGCCGACATGAAAGTTGCTGACATCATTGCCGACTTCGATAACGGTACCCGCGGCGCTGTAGCCGAGCGCGAGGAGCGAGCCGAGTTTCGAGCGCACCGCCTCGACCGTGTTCAGGATTCCTTCGCTCTTTGCTCTTTGAATTACCTGGCTGACAAGATGAGGTTGCTCTACCGCGCGCGCCAGCAGGCTCTTCTGGCCAGCCTCGACGGTCGCGCGTTCAGTACCCGCGCTAATCAGCGAAGCTTCGGTGCGCACGAGCACGAATCCGCGCCGAGCTACCGGCGCCGGGACATCGGTCGCCTTCACGTCACCCGTCTTCTGATTCTGGAGGACTTGTTTCATGTAATGACTGGATGTCCGGGGTCTGGCGGCAGAGCCACAAAGATTACAGCGCGACGGCTCAGAACTATCACTTATCTGCCTTCGCCCAGTCAATCGCGCGAACCAAATGATGGAGCTCTGTGTGACAAGCAAGTCGTCCGCGCTGCGCATTAATCGCAAATTTGATTGACAATAGAGCCCTTCTTTTGTTAGTTATGCTTCGCCGTTTACAGCTCTAATCAGGGGAAAAGCGTTCTAGATTAGTTGTTCCTGTAAGTAGTCGTCGTGTTCACGGCCGAGGTTCTTACCTGACGGCGATCGCTTGAGGCAGGCCTTATTCAATTGGGAAACGCTTTGCAGTGGGATTTCACCAAAACTTAGGAGACTAAAAAATGTCGCAAAACTGGACTCCGCCACCCGCAGCCGGCGGAACGGCAACCGTTCCGAACTACCTGGTGCCGGCAATCATCTCGATTTTCTGTTGTTGGCCGCTGGCCATTGCGGCGATCATCTTCGCCACCCAGGTCAATGGCAAAGTCGCGGCCGGCGACATGGCGGGGGCAGAGGACGCTTCGAAGAAGGCCAAGCTGTTCAGCTTCATCGCGATCGGAGTTGGCCTCTTGTTCTATGTCGTGATGGGCCTGATTTATGGGGTAGCGATCATCGCCGCCATATCCGGCTCCAGCGGCTCGCGCTAGAGCGATTACCCTCGCGGGCTCCGCGTTCGGTTTTTCCGCGCTTCCGTTGAAAGGTTGCGTGCCGTTTGGACTATCCGATATGGTTAGCCCAAACGGCACTTTCTGATCTCGCCGAATCAAGACGACCATGCCTGTTTTTTGTCCCAAGTGCGGCGCGCAAAATGATGACTTTGCACAAAGCTGTTTGCATTGTCAGGCGATATTGCCTTTGATTGGCGGCCAGCCCTATCAGGCGCAGACAGATTATCAGCAGCCGTACCAACCAAGCTACGAACCCATTCAACCGCCCATGCCGATGTATGGCCAGCCGATGATGCAGGACTGGAAAACGGCGGGCGCTGACAAGAAAGTTGTGGCCGGGGTTCTGGGTATCCTGATCGGTGGTCTGGGAATCCACAAATTCATGCTCGGTTATCAGAAAGAGGGCATGACCATGTTGCTGGTTTCCGTGCTGAGCTGCTTTACGCTGTATGGCGTTATGCACGTGATCGGAATCATCGAAGGGATCATGTATCTCACCAAGACCGATGAAGCCTTTGTCAGAGAATACATTTACGGCCGGAAGGGCTGGTTCTAAGATTTTCAAGCCTGGCGCCGGCTTGCGTTAATCAGGCGGCGATGAATATTGTATCCGCAGCGACTCCTGGGTTCGGGTGGCTGCGGATTTTCGGATCATGACAGGTTTTCATTTTGTTGAAGTAGCCAGCGATCGTTCGCGCCAGCTTGCGATTGCGGCCACTGTTTGGCTGGGGCTGGCAGCGGGCGCGACTTTTCTTTTCCTGTTCAACCCGGCCAGCCCGGCGAACCAGTTCTTCCCCAAGTGTCCCTTCCGCATGATCACGGGCTGGCAGTGTCCCGGCTGCGGCTCGACCAGAGCTCTTTATCAACTGCTTCATCTGCATCCGATTGCGGCGTTCAAGTTAAATCCGTTGCTGATGCTCACGCTCCCGTTCGTCGTGTACGGCTTTCTCGGATTTACCAGGAGCGCCATCACGGGCCAACCGCAGCGGCGCCTCTTCATTCCGCCGATCTATCTCTGGGCGTGGCTCGCGCTGATGGTCTTCTTCTGGATCTTTCGCAACACACCGTGGTATCCGTTCGTCTCATGAATTCTGATCCCGCCATCCGCATCGCCATGCTGCCGCGCGACACTAATTCGCAGGGCACGATTTTCGGCGGCATCATCCTGAGCTATATCGACATGGCCGGCGCCATCGAAGCACACCGGCACACCGGCATGGATCGCTTCGTCACTGTCGCGATGCGCGAAGTGATTTTTCATGCGCCGGTGTTTGTCGGCGACCTGGTCAGCTTCTACTGCGAGACCGGAAAGATTGGCACGACTTCAATCACCGTGCGCGTGGTCGTCGAGGCTGAACGCTATGGCGGGCCAACTGAAAGCGTGCGGGTTACCGAGGCTGAGGTGATCTATGTGGCCGTGGATCAGCAACAGAAAAAGACAAAGATTGTGGTTAAGCCTCTGTTACAGAACCGGGAGCGGTAGCGACCGGATCATAAATTCAACTTGAATGCGTCATCCCGTCGCTACCGCTCCCGGTTATGTAACCGCGCCTTACAACATCGATTCTGCGCCGATAACCCTACCAGTCAACGCCGTTCTCTCCCAACTCACGTCGCAATTGCCTTGCGTCCACGAAATGAATTGTGCGCAGACCCAGTTCGCGCGGACACTCGAGGTTTACTTCGCGGTCGTCGATGAACAAGCACTGCTCGGCCGGGCGCTGCATGATATTCAAGGCTGCGCGATAAATAGCTTCGTCAGGTTTCCGCAAACCGAGGAAACAAGAACTGAAAAACACCGGAAAGTATTTGGCTAGATCGAAATGCCGGATCCGATAAAGATTCAACTCGAGGATTTCATTATTCAGCGTGGCCAGGAAATACTTTCTTAGATTCGCGAGTTCCTCGGCGATTTCCAGCGAATCGGGTTTCGACTGGGACTGAGCAAATACGAAAGCACGGAATTCATCGCGGCTGAACGATCGTGGCCGGTAGAAGATCACTCGATCGAGATATCGCTCCAGCGGGAGGCGATTAGTTTCGATCAGGTGGGCGACTTTTTCGTGACGGTCGGTGAAATCATCCCAATCCAGCCCGAACTGCACGGCCGCTGCCCGCCGAGAGTCGTGACCCCAACCGTCAGTGAGCAAGACCCCGCCGATGTCGAAAAAGATTGTGGTGATCATAGTCGTGTCAGAACCGGGAGCGGTAGCGACCGGATCATAATATCAAGTTGAGTCTCGGATCCCGTCGCTACCGCTCGGGGTTCTGACACTACCAGCGATGATAAGCGGGATGGCCGGGCTTCACAGCGACGAACGTTCCCCGACAGGTGGCGCAAACTTTATCGTGAGCGATCAGCTCACCTTCAACAATTGCGCGATCGTCCGTTGATTCAATCACCCGCGCGCGCAGCTCAACTGGTTTGTCCGTCGGTGTCGGCCGCAGCAATTTGATCGCGTAATCTGCGGTGACGGTGCACGGCGGATGATCGGACCCGGCTTTCTTCATCAAGTGATACGCGCCCGCCCAATTGCAGTGACAATCCAAAAGCGTGCCGATAATGCCGCCGCTTAACATGCCCGGAAACGCTTCCTGATAAGTTTCTGGTTGGAAGGTCGCAATGACTTCATTGCCGCGGGGAAAGCTGCGAATGTGCAAGCCCTTCTCGTTCGCCGGGCCGCAACCAAAGCAGGCGTTTTGCGGTGCGTAGGTTTCCTGGATGCTTTTTTCGGTCATTTGTTTAGAGTTCAAGCTTCAGCTTGGGTCTATGGAATCAGGCAACCTAAAGGTTGAACTCTGAACTCCGCAACTGTTCTCTCAGCTTGAACCGCTGCACTTTCCCCGTCGCAGTGTACGGCAACTCCAAAACGAAAAGATAACGGCGCGGCTGTTTGAAGCGCGGTAGCTCGGCTTCGCACAGCGCGCGCAATTCTTCCTCAGCCGTCTTCTCGTCACTGTCATCGTTCGCGAGCACGATGAACGCGCACACGCACGATAGTCCGTGCGCGCCGAAACCCTCGACCACCGCGGCCGCGCGCGCGTGTTCGCTTCGCAGCAGCACGCCTTCGACTTCAACCGGCGAGACCCATTGACCCGTCGGCTTGAAACAATCGTCGCTGCGCCCCATGTGCCACCAGAACCCGTCCGCATCCCGACGATAGAGATCGCCGGTCCGCACCCAACCGTCGACAAATGTTTCCGCGGTTGTCTCGGGTCGCTGCCAATATCCAATTGCGGCACTGCCGCCGCGAATCCAGAGATTCCCAATTTCGCCACTCGGAGTCGCAACTCCTTCGTGATCGATCAGCCGTGCTTGGTAACCGCGCAGTAGTTTGCCGCTGCTGCCGTAGCGCACCTCGCCTTCGTGATTCGACATGAACATGTGCAGCATCTCAGTCGAGCCGATGCCGTCGAGTACTTCGACGCCGAACGTTCGTTGCCAATCTTCTCCCAGTTGCGCCGGCAATGCTTCGCCGGCCGAGATGCACAAACGCAGGCTAGCGGTGTTCAGAGTACCAACTTCAGTTGGGCTTTTCTCAGAGAGCAGGGACCCGACTGAAGTCGGTACTCTAAACGCCTGTCGATGATGATCCAGAAGCATCCTATACACGACGGGCACGCCAAAGAAGATTGTCGGCCGATCTTCCTGAAAGACGCGAGCGATAACTTCGGGCGTGGGTTTTTCTCGACAGAGAATCGTCGTAAAGCCGTTCAGCAGGGGAAAAGTAAAACTGTTCCCTAATCCATAAGCGAACGGCAAGCGCGAAGAAGAGAAGATGCGATCGCCTTCGCCCAAACGCAACACTTCGCGGCAGAAAGTTTCGTTGGTGTAGAAGATGTCCGCCTGCCGATGGACCGCGCCCTTTGGTTCGCCAGTGCTGCCTGAGGTGTAAAGGATAAACGCCGGCGCGTTCTCGTTACCGCGCAAGGGGAACTCCTCCGTGAGCGCCCTGGGCGGAGCGCCCTCAAACGACTGGGCGCCGATGCCAGCATAAGATGATCGAGCTGATTCTTTCCCGCGGTCAACAACCAACAATCGCCGTAAATCGCGCAAGTTCTCAGCCGCCTGTTCAGAACCGCCTTCGGCGGTTTGAAAGATCGTTTCGGCTGCCGGTGCTTCGACAATTGCCGCGCGCGCGCCGCAATCTTTCAGGATGAAGAGCTGGTCATCCCTGCGCAGGGCCATATTAATCGGTACGGCGATCGCCCCAATTGAAATTGCGGCGACGAACGACACAATGAATTCCGGCGAGTCGTTTAGGAGAATCGCCACCCGATCACCCTCGTTGACGCCGAGCGCATGTAAGACCTCTGCGGCGCGGACCGTTGCCGCTCGCAACTCTTCATAAGTGATTTCGCGTTGCTCGTATACGACGGCCGTGCGGGCGGCGCGTTCGGATGGATAGATTCGATCGAAAAGATTTTGAGGGTTCACGAGTGGCATAGACTTTAGTCTGTGGTGCCTTTCAATCGCAACGGCACAGAGTTAGCCCGGGCTACAGGTCTGGTACTGTCTTGATTCCTAACTTTTAGAGATCGGCTGGCCATCGAAGACGATCACGAAGCCACGCGAAGCACTTTGTTCGTCCGATTTGGTGTGGTTTCGTGGATCGTTCTTGTGTAATACAGAGGAACTCACGAAACAGAACTAAGACACGACCAGACCGTCGACACATTGAGAGTTGCGCCGCGCTGTGGTTTGATTACCGGCGATGCCGATACTCAAGAAGCGCGACCACCAAACCGAGACCCGCCTGTTGTTGGAATCAGCCGAGCCGGTCGTATTACCGCCCGCCGAAGTTGCGGACGACGCGGTGCTGGTTCAGTTTGATAGGCTCCGGCCATACATTCCGGAATTGCTGGCTGAGTTGCGCGCGGGAACTCGAACGGAACCGGTAGCCGTGATGAACGACGGCTCGACTTTCGCCATCCACGGCGCGACGCGCACGTTCTGGGTCAAGCTTTGGCACACGGCCGGGTCAGAGCTGACCAGGATCGAGCGGGTTCAGATAATCAGTTGTCTGCCGTCGACGCGTGGGACGCATGTAAGAATCAGTGATGAGTAATGAGTGATGGGTGATGAGTAAGCAATGATCGAATTCGTTTTGAGGCGGGCTGCTGCCCGCCCTTCTGCTGATTACAATGGACGTACCTGAAAGAGTTTTGAGGCTTGCCGAATCAGTTCGCGACGCGGGCGGTCGCGCGCTTTTGGTCGGTGGTTGTGTGCGCGACGCGCTGATGGGAAAGCAGCCGAAGGATTGGGACGTTGAAGTCTACGGGGTCGAGCCGGCGCGCTTGCGCCAGTTACTGGATCAACTCGGCGACGTTAACGTGGTCGGCGAAGCATTCACCGTCTACAAGCTTGGGGCTGATCTGGATGTGGGATTGCCACGGCGCGAGCACAAGACGGGGCGCGGACATCGCGCGTTCTTCATCGAAGGCGATCCTTCGATGACCATCGAGGACAGCGTGCGCCGGCGCGATTTCACGATCAACGCGATCCTGCAAGACCCGCTGACGGAAGACATCATCGATCCGTTTCAGGGCCGCGAGGACATCGAGAAGAAGGTTCTGCGCGCCATCGCGCCCGAGACTTTTCCGGAAGACAGTCTGCGCGTCCTGCGCGCCGCGCAATTTGCCGCGCGATTCGAATTCGGGATTGAGGCCCAGACCCGCGAACTCTGTCGCCAGATCGACCTTTCTGATTTGCCGAGCGAACGCATCTGGGGAGAGATGGAAAAGCTCCTGCTGAAGGCGCGGTATCCGTCAATTGGTTTGAAGTGCCTGTTTGAGCTTGGCGCCATCGATCAATTGTTTCCGGAGATCAAAGCTCTGATCGACGTCGAGCAGGATCGTGAATGGCATCCGGAGGGCGATGTCTTCGTACATACTGGACTGGTTATCGACCGCGCGCGCGAATTGATTGATGATCTTCCATACCCGAAAAAAGTCACCGTAATGCTGGCGGCCCTCTGTCATGATTTTGGTAAGCCGGCGACGACGGAATTCATCGATGGACGCCTGCGCTCGCGCGGGCACGAAGAAGCGGGAGTAGAACCGACGTTGAGTTTTCTCGACCAGCTTAACCTACACACTCTCGACGGATACGACGTGCGCGCGCAGGTCGTCGCGCTGGTGCGCGATCATCTGAAGCCTGGCGAATATTTTAAGAAACGCGGGGAAGTCGGCGACGGCGCGTTTCGCCGCCTCGCGCGGAGATGCGAACTCGATCTGTTGTATCGCGTGGCGCGGGCGGATTCGCTGGGCCGCAACGCCGAATGGATTCCCCGCGAGAAGTGGTACAACGCGAAAGCCCAGGAATGGTTCATTGCCCGCGCGCGTGAACTTGAAGTCGAATCGAAAGCGCCCGCGCCGATTTTGCAGGGGCGACATTTGCTGGAAATCGGCCTCGATCCCGGGCCGCGCATCGGCGAAATAACGAAGGCCGTTTACGAGATGCAGCTCGATGGACGCGTGCGGACGCTGGAAGACGCCAAAGCGGCGGCGCAGGAAATGATCAGCGGATGAATTTTGGGTGAGGATGAGGTCAGTACCGGGAGCGGTAGCGACTGGGTAACAAATCGCGCATCCAGATTCTTTGCTCGATTGCGATCCGGTCGCTACTCTCCCGGTACTGACTGCGTGACACTCGTGGCGCAAATTAAGACGCGGCTAGATCTTCGGCTGTTGTTGCGTGACGCAATGGATCGTCCCCATCCCCCAAACCAAAGGCTCGCAATTGATTGGCACGACTCGGCGGGTCGGGAATAAGCGTTGGAGCGTCTCAATTGCGCGCGAATCATTCTGGTGCCCGAATATCGGCGCCAGCACGACGCTGTTGGCGATATAGAAATTTGCGTAGCTGGCAGGAAGACGGTCAAGATTCCGAGCGTCCGTGCTTTGGCCGCCCACGATGCCAGGCATCGGCAAAGTAACAATCTCGAATTGGCGTCCATCGGCGCCGGTCATGCGCTTCAGTCTCTTTAGATTGTCTTGCAGGATTTCGTAATTTGCGTCAAGCGGATCGTCTTCGACGGCGCAAACGATCGTGGTTGGCGACACAAAGCGAGCAATATCGTCGATGTGTCCATCCGTGTCGTCGCCGACAATTCCTTCGCCCAGCCAGAGCACTTTTGCGGCACCCAGGTAGTCTTTCAAATACTGTTCGATCTCGGCCCGCGACAGATGCGGATTGCGATTACGGTTCAGCAGACATTGCTCAGTAGTCAGGACGACACCGGCGCCGTTGACTTCGATCGATCCGCCTTCCATCACGATACCGGGTTCGAAACGCGGCACGTGCAAAATGCTTTCGAGCCGGGCCGGGACCGAGTTGTCTCGCTTTAGTTCTTCGTACTTATTGCCCCAGGCATTGAATACCCAGTCGTTGTAAGCAAGACGGCCGTCGTCGCTGATCAGAAAATTCGGACCGTAATCGCGCACCCAGGAGTCAACTGTTAACATGCGAATGAAGCGAATGTTTTGGGCTCCGGCAAACTTGCAGCGCGATCGAACCGACATCTCGGCCTCTTCATCGTCGACGAGCAGATTTATTTTTTCATTTGCTGAGACTGCCCTCATCATCTTGAGGAAAATTTCCTGCGCCTGGGGCACGCGGTCCGGCCAGGTCTCTGGATCTTTGGGCCAGGAGAGCCAGGTGGCCTCATGAGGATGCCATTCCGCAGGCATGTAGAAACCAAGCTTGGCGGGCAGCGGCGGCATCACTTGGTTGGGGTTGATTCCAGGAAGCGGCAGGAGAGGCCGTCGTACGAGTCGATGCGACGATCGCGTAGAAAAGGCCAGTTCTGCCTCGTCTCTTTGATCTTCTTCAGATCGCAATCAACTATCAGCACCTCTTCTTTGTCGGCGGAAGCTTTGGCGATGACGCGGCCAAATGGATCGGCAACGAACGATTGACCCCAGAAATTGAGCTTGCCCTCACGGCCGACTCGATTGACGACCACGACGTAGATTCCATTGGCGATCGCATGGGCGCGCTGAATCGTCTCCCAGGCTGAATGCTGACCTTCGTTCACTTCCTTCTTTTCGTTCGGAAGCCACCCGATCGCCGTTGGGTAGAACAGAATCTGCGCTCCGGAAAGCGCGGTCAGACGCGCCGCTTCCGGAAACCACTGGTCCCAGCAAACCAGCGTCCCGACCCTGGCATATTTCGTCTGATGAGTTTGAAAGCCCAGGTCGCCCGGGGTGAAATAGAATTTTTCGTAATAGAGCGGATCGTCGGGAATGTGCATCTTGCGATACCGGCCGGCGATCTTTCCATTGGCGTCGATTATCACCGCCGTGTTGTGATAAATGCCGGCGGCGCGCTCTTCAAAAAGCGAGGCGATAATCACGGTCTTCTGCCGGCGGGCGACTTTACTCAGGGCTTCAGTCGATGGTCCGGGAATAGTTTCGGCCAACTTAAAGAGTTCGATGTCCTCAGTTTGGCAGAAATACTGTGACCGAAACAGCTCCTGCAGGCAGACGATCTGCGCGCCCTTTTTGACCGCGTCGCCAATGCGTGAGATTGCTTTCTTCAGGTTCGCTTCCGGCTTCGACTCGCAGGCCATCTGGATCAGGCCGACCCTTACTTTACTTGCTGCCGCTTTCTTGACCATGCGGCGCAGTATAGCAAAGCGCAAGCGACCGCGCTGCCCAGTAGTGTCTGAGTTTCCTTTCGTGTGTTCCTGCGGATTACATGAGAACGATCCACGAAATCACACCAAATCGCACGAACAGAGCCGCTTCGTGTGGCTTCGTGGATCGTTTTTCATCGCAAGCCGATCTCTCAAAATTAGGAAACTAAGACACTACGCGCTGCCCAGAGAGAATGGCAGGGACAAGGCACCCTTCTTACCTGGAGCTAACCTTGGTTAAGCCGAAGACCCAAGCTTGAAAGAGTGGCGCGGGCGTCTCGCCCGTGAATCACGCGTAAGATGCGCGTGCCACAACCAAACTGGCCCACTACCTAAGGAAGGCGTGGCTTGCCCCCGCCGTGGCGCTACGGATAAGATGGCGCGTCAATTTCCAAATCAATGCCTCCGACGAGAGAATTCACATGATCGACCTCGAACTTACTGAAGACCACAAGGCCCTGATCGAAACCGTGCGCGAGTTTGCGCAGAAGGAAGTTGCGCCTTACATCAAAGAGTGGGACGAGAAACAGGAGTTTCACCGCGAGGTGTTCGACAAAATGTCCGCGCTGAACCTGCTTGGCGTTTGCATTCCCGAAGAGTTTGGCGGCGCCGGCTTTGATTACATCTCGCTCGGTCTGGTCTGCGAAGAACTGGAAGCGGTGGACACATTCATGCGCGTCGCGATGTCGGTGCACACGGGATTGAATTCGCTGACGCTTTACACCTGGGGCACGGAAGAACAGAAACAAAAATATCTGCTGCCGCAAGCGAAAGGCGAAAAGCTGGCGACATACGGTTTGACTGAGCCGGGCGCGGGGTCGGACGTGGTCGGCGCGCGCTCGACGGCGCGGCGCGAAGGCGATGAATACATTTTAAATGGCGAGAAGATGTGGATTAGTCTCGCCGACACGGCTGACAACTTCCTGTTTTTTTGCTGGACCGATGAAGAAAAGAAAAGAAAGCGTGATCACTCAGGCATGTCCTGCTTTATTGTCGAGCGCACGATGAAAGGCTTCACTTCGGGAACGCTGCACGGCAAGCTCGGCATCCGCGCCGGGAACACCGGATATTTTTCTTTGCAGGATGTGCGCGTGCCGAAAGGTAACCTGGTTGGCGAAGAAGGCGAAGGATTCAAGATTGCGATGTTCGCCCTCGAACAGGGAAGATTTACGGTTGCGGCTGGCGCTACGGGGGTGATTCGCGCAGCGCGCGATGCCTCAATCGCTTACGCGAATACGCGCGAGACGTTTGGTACGAAGATCGCTAACCACCAACTCGTCAAACAAAAGATCGCCAACATGGAAGCCGACTATCAGATGAGCCGCTTGCTTTGGCTGAATGCCGGCTGGTTGAAGAACCAGGGCCAACCGAGCGGCCGGGCGACCAGTTTAGCGAAATGGCAAGCGACCGTGCGCAGCGAGCAAGCGGCGTCGATGGCCATCGAAGTTCACGGCGCGAACGGGTATTCAAACGACTATCCGGTTGAGCGCTACCTGCGCAACTGCAAAGCCGCGGTGATCTATGAAGGCACGCGCGACATACACACGCTGATGCAAGCCGACTGGGCGCTGGGATTGAAGAAAGAGAAACCTGCGCGCAAAAGTTTGCCGCCGTGGAAACCTGCGGAAATTCGAGCTGGCATGGCCCTTTAACGGAGGCGCGAGCTCACTTACCAGTGACAGCGCGCCCTTATGGGCTTATAGTTAGCGCTGCTTGAAAAAGGCCTTGTTAAGGAGGCGGACTATGCGAAGGGTTGGTTTAGGACTTCGAGGTTTAGTCCTCGCGATTTGCTGTCTCATTCCTTTCGGAAGCGCGCTGGCTCAGTCGAGTGGGACTTCCGCACCTCCGTCTTCGATTCAGCTCTTCATGCCAAATGGCGGTATGCCGACCCGCGCGCTGCTCATGACCCTCGGGTCTGACGAAGGCCGCACTGAGACAGTCTTCACTGACTCGAAGGGTATCTACGCAATGCGAACGCCGACGGCGCGAGCAATGAATTACACCGTCACCATCAAGGGCGACGACCAGACCTTCGAAACCACCAGCTCAAGTTTCCGAATTGAAAAGAACAGCCCCGGCCGATTTCTGGTTTTCCTGAAGCCTATCGCGGCGTCGAAACTACCCGTCAATGGGGTGGTGGACGTGGCTACCCTGGAAAGCAATGTTCCGTCAAAGGCGCACGCCGCATATCAACGCGCGATGGGATTCATCGGCAAAGGTCAGCTCGAAGGCGCCATCGGCAGTTTGCAGGAAGCCATCAAGCTCTATCCGGAATACGTCAGGGCCCGCAATGATCTCGGCGTGGTCTACATGAAGCTTAACCGGCTGGATGAAGCCGCGGCCACCTTCCGCCAGGCGTCAGAAATCAACAAGCGCTTCTTTCATCCGCGCCTGAATCTCGGGATTGTTCTTACCCAACAGCATAAGTACAAGGAAGCCCTCGATATCCTGGAACCGTTATACGAGGAGAACCATGGAATGCTGGAGGTGCGGCTGGCCTATGCGAGGGCTTTAGAGGGAGCCGGGCAACTCTCCGATGCCGAGAAGATTTACCGGTCTACGCTCGAGTCAAAGACCCTGCCACCGGCAACGCAGGCTGACATGCATTTCTGTCTGGGAGTGGTACTGAATCGTCAACGCAAATTCGGGGAAGCAGTTACTGAGTTGCAAAAGGCCATCGCGATTGATGACGCGGCGAACTCGCACTTGCAACTGGGAGCGGCTCTCATGCTGCTGGAACAACCGAGCGCGGCGGAGCACGAGCTGTTGCGCGCCTACGAGCTGGGCGGCCAATCGGCGGGCGCAGCGCAGTTGCTGCTGGGAAACCTCTATTACGCGCAGCAAAGATTTAGTGATGCGCAGAGGGCTCTTGAACAGTATTTGAAAGATGTGCCGTCCGCGCCAAACGCCCCACAGATTACCAGAGTGATCGCCGACCTCAAGACCAGGTCAAAGAATTAGGCACCGGAGTTGCCGAGTTTCCTCAGTGCGCAACCCCCAAAAACACATCCCACGCCCAACGGCCGACGTGCGAGTGCCTCGCGTCATCAACCTTTGCCCGATAGCGGAACTGGTTGCCGTATTGATCATGCCGGCGTGATTCTTCGTAGTTCAGTGAAATTGATTCGACACCCAGCGATGGCAACGTATGAAGTTCGTTGGGCTCGGAGATGCCATTGTGATTTGTGTCTTGCCATAAGCGCAAGCTTGAGAAGATTGCGTCGTGACGGTCGATGATTCCGTCGCCGTTCCCGCCATTTGCTGGCTTGTCGTATTCAGCGAGGGCGCGGAAGCCGTTCTTGATTTCGCCTCTTGGTGACGGCGGTTGCGGCGCGGCGCTGCCGAACAACTCGGTCGCGTTATCTGTCGTTCCGTTACCATTTCTATCCAGTACCAGCCACGCATCATCCGTGTTCGTCGCAGTCCACGCCGTGCGGATTATCGTGCCGCTGCCGTCATCAAAGTTGACACCATTAACGGCGTCCGTCAGGTCGAAACCATTGCCCTGGACATCGATTAGAATCGGCGTCCAGCAGTTTCCACTGCCTTCATTGCAGTACGCGCCGCCAAGAGCGTAACAGTTTGCGCACTCTGAACTGAGGCAGTGATTCTGATCTACCGGATCAACCTGACAAGTCTCGATACACTGTGCACAGAGTGGATCATCTGGGGGCGTTGGTGACGGCGTAGGCGTGGGTGTGCCGTCGGTGTGGGCGTCGCTGTCGGCGAATAAGCCGGAATTTGATCGACGCTTGCGTTGTCACACGGCTGAATACCATCAGGCATCTGGCCGCAAACGTCATTCACACAATCCCCGCTGACATTCATAACTGATTGCCCGGCTTGCTGGTCAGTAGGATGGTCAAGGCCTTGGCCATGCCCGGTCTCATGTTCAGTCAACTTCCTATAAATCGCGGCGTAACCAGGTTGGCTGGGATTAAAGAAAAGCTCACCGGTCGCAACACTTCCGATGCGAGACTCGGTGTTAAAGATAATCGTTGCCTGTTGATGACCAGGTTGATTGGGTCCGGGAGCTATTGTTGAGTTCGCATTATAGTTGATAGAACCATCTGAATTATAGAGTACTCCGAACGTGACATTAATCTGATTGTAAGTTGCCGGTCGGGCTGACGGCGGTGTGGTGGTGTCGTAGTGGACGCCGGAGGTATTCGAATTTGCTGTTGGCATAGTTCCAAGACTCAAAACCAGCGATGATGTTGGTCCTTTGAGTTTCATCAAATCGGTAGTCCAGTTCAATATACACAGTAGAACCGCGGTCGAATAGGACGTAGTTTTGGTCAATTCCGGGACACGGGTTACCTTGCGCTAGTACAACCGACCAGTCCGGTAGCGCAAGGCCAAGAAGCAAAGTCGAAACGAGGGAGAGCAGAAGCAAAAGGCTAAGAAGAGATGGGGGGAAAGACACCTGCATTTGTGGGTCTTTTTTTACCTGCCGCACGCTTGATTCGCAGCTAGGCGAACAGCAGCCATAAACTCATCAGAATTGGCCGTCCGTTTACTCCCAAGCGGTAACGGTTTTTTTGAAGCCTGTGTAATGGTTCCATTCTTGATCTCGAACGTATCGCCGTCGAGATCATTACTGAATCCTTTATACGAGCCCGTATCTGGGATGAACTTGAGATATACCAAATACTGCTCACCAACTTGCAAGGGTTCGCCACGATAATCCACAGCGCCAATTACTCTCCCATTTAGTTCGACGGCTCCACCTGGGCCCGTATATGTAAAAGTTTGACTTAGCTGAATAGGAGCGGCTGCGTTGTTCTTTAAGACTTCGCTTACGGTTAATTCGTAGTCCGTGAAAGTGAATGTCCCTTCGTCTATCAATTGCGACGATTTACTCATGACTGTTGCGACAACAAGAGCGCTGGCTTCGCACGTCAGGTGAGTCAAATACTGTTGGAGATTGAAAGCCGTAGTAACCTTTCCGTCGCCGACCATAAAGACTACATATACATCTCCTGTTTCAGCAGCAATATCGCGGAGCTTCTTTCCCCCGGTAACTGTTTCGAATCTCTTAAAGATCTTGCTGTGCTTTCTCTGTTTATCTGTCATCACGCCTTCGTGAATTAAGGTAGGGGATCCGACTTTCTCCTTAACGCCCTTTTCTAGCTTGCTACCCTGCGGTGGAGTCCCTTTTGGGTTGACAAAAACGAATGCGAGGCCCAGTGACAAAACAGTTATGCCGATGAATTGATTTTTCACTTTGCCTCCGACTGATGGAACATTCTGCGAGGTGTGCGAAAGGTATGGTACGTGTTGCCAAGTGTCAACTCCAGCCAGCATACTTCGCAGTTTCGGATCGTCAAGCAGCTTTGTTTGATTGCGGTAAACGACTTGAATGCGAGGAAATCGACGACTTAGCAACCTTAATTACATCTGAGAAAATTACATCTGAGAAATGCAAAACAGGTGATGACTGGAGGGGAGGTTCTAACAAGCGTCTATTTCCCAGTCACCGCTCGCTCAACCACCTGCTCAATTTCATCCAGACTGAAAGGCTTGGTCACGTAAGCGAATGCGCCCAGCGCGAGTAGAGACTGGTTGTCATGCTCGCTGCCTTTGCCCGAGATTAGGATCACCGGCGTTGCTTCGTCGCGTAGCTGAACTCGTTTGAGCAACTCAACCCCGGTTATCCCTGGCATAGCAATATCGGTGATGATCGCGTCGTAGTGTTCCACTTCCATATACTGAAACGCTTCATCGGCGGAGCTAGCGGTGTTGCACTCGTAGCGATCGGAGAAGAGATCGTAGAGCATTCCACGGACCGTGGCATCATCGTCAACAATGAGGAGAGTGGGCATCGGAGCGGCGTCATTGTAACGCACTCTCCCGATTGCGACATAAGAATTTTCGCAGGGATCAACCGGCGTGAAATCAAAAGGGACGGCGAGGGCGCACACGCAGGTGCGCCCTACCCCCGGTTAGTTTCGGGCTTCGAATACGCGGTTAAATGGTGTTTCAGTCGCGCGGCGAAATTGTTTGAAGCCGCCGGAGAGCACGATTTTGCCGATGGCATCTTCTGAAGCGACGGCGCCGAGCGCCGGGCCGTCGAGCGCCAGAGAGTTCGACGTGCAGCATAGGGTCGAAGCCGCGGCGAAGGTGCGGCCAATCGGGTTGAAGTTCTCCTCGACAGTGTTTCCCGCCATCGGTTCGACAATCAAAGCGCTGCCATCTTTGCCGAGCGTTTCACTGGCGCGCTTGGTGGCGCCGAGGGGATCGCCCATGTCGTGCAGGCAATCGAAGAAACAAATCAAGTCATAGTCCTCGCCGGGAAACGCGCGCGCGTCGGCGACTGCGAAGGTTACACGATCAGAAACCCCCGCCGCCTGCGCGGCCTCACGCGCATGCTGAATCGATTCTTCGTGATTATCAAAGCCGAAAAAGCGCGAGTTGGGATAGGCCTGCGCCATGATGATCGTCGAGGCTCCGTGGCCACAGCCAATGTCCGCGACTTTGCCCCCCGACTTTAGTTTCGCTTCAATTCCGGTCAGCGATGGAATCCACGTGGCCACCAGGTGCGCCGAATAGCCCGGCCGGAAAAACTTTTCCGTGCCGATGAAGAGATCGGGATCGTGCTCGCCCCAGAGCATGCCGCCGCCTTTGCGAAAATGATCTTCGATCCGCGACACCGCGCTGGTCATCGCTTTGATCACAAAGAATCCGCCGCCGACATAGAAAGGGCTGTGCTCATCAGTCAAAGCCACCGCCTGTTCGGGCGTCAGGTTGTAGCGGCCGGTCGCGGCGTCGTACTCAACATAACCGCCGGCGGCCTGATTGATGAGCCATTCACGCACGTAGCGTTCGTTGGTGTTCGTCCGCTGAGCCAGTTCCGCAGGCGTGGCCGGGCCGGCATCTGCCAGCGTCTTGTACAGGCCAAGCTTCTGACCGATGTAGACGAGTGCCGAACTGAGCGACGCGCCAAAGTCGCCGACGACTTTGCCGAGAAACGCATTCATTTTGTCTTCGTTGATTGGTTGTGGTTGAACGGCTGCAGACATGGTAGGCCTCCTGAAAATGACCGAGTTTATTTCAAAGCGGGGGATGCGGAGTCTTGTACGCCAACGGATGATGTTTAGTCAACGAGCCGTGCCCATTGGTAGTGCTCCGTTAGTGTGTTGCCGGTGCACTAGCCCGACCGTAAGGGAGGGCTCAGTTGCAATTCGGGTGGGAGCCCTCCCTTACGGTCGGGCTAATGCACCGCTGGCAATGCCGCAACAGCCTAACGGAGCACTACCCGCATATTTTGAGGCGGCGACTTGTCGCCGCTTTGGTTCTGGCCATCGATCAAAAGCGGTGAAAAGTCAGCGCACTCCAAAATTAGTTCCGAGTGTGCGCGACAATCCAGTCACCCATCGTTTCCAGCGCCACGGGCGCAATTGTTTCCTCGATTTCGGCGTACTCGGAAGGCGACCCCGTCTTGCTGGCTTGAAACAGATGATTCAGCTTCGGCAGCAAAACGATCTTGTAGTCGCGATTGCCGCCGTCCTTCAACGCCTGCTCGATCGCTTCAAGATCTTCGCGCGCCGGCACCTGCGTATCTTTCTCGCCATTGAGCGCGAGCACTGGCACATGGACTTTCATCAACGTGGGCCGCGGATCGTAACTGAGAAAGAAGCGAAACCACGGCGACAGAATTTCATTGGTGCGAGCGTCCAGCGAAGATAGCTGCCCTTCGAGTTTCTTTCTGGCGCTCTCGGCAATCTTCACGCTTTCGGCCTTCATCTTCTGTCTGGCAACCGCGGGATCTTTTTCATCTTTAGCGATGACGAACAGGCGTTCAACCTGAGCCATAGACTGCTTCACTTCGTTCTCGCACTCCGCCGCGGAAATCAGACCGTTCTGCATGGCCAGGAGTTTGTCCCCAACCAGTCCCGGTCCGGCCATCAACACGATGAAGGCGACATCGTTTGATCGGGCGGCGGCCATGGGCGCGATCATCCCGCCTTCGCTGTGGCCGACCAGGCCGATCTGTTTCGGATTGATCTCTTTGCGGGTCTTTAGAAAGTCGACGCCGGCCAGTGCATCGCCGACGTAATTTACGCTCGTGTCGTTTGGCGCACCTTTGGAAGTGCCGCCAATGCCGCGGTCGTCGGCGCGCAAGACGGCGATGCCGCGCCGCGTCAGATAGTCGGCCAGCACCAGAAACGGTTGGTGGCCGAGAAGCGCCTCGTTGCGATCCTGTAGGCCTGAGCCGGTGATTAGGACGACTGCCGGAAACGGCCCGGCGCCGCGCGGCACGGTCAGGGTTGCCCCAAACGTGATCTTGTCCTGCTGATTCTGGTAAGTGACCTCGACTTCATCGTAAGGGTAAGGCTGGCTCGGCGTTTGGGGTCGCTTGCGCGAGACGTCTGAGACTTTCTCGATGCGCCTCAGGTCCAGCGGCAGCTTGGCGCCGCCTTGCATGAACTCGCCGGTGATTTGCGTTCCCTCGGCGCTTAGTTTGCCGTCGTAGGTTGCGCCGAGGCTCTTCATCTCAACATGCAGCGCGCCGTTTTGAAAAGTGACGACACTCATCGGAATGTCGTTGGCGCCCTGATCGAGGCTGTCGAGCAAGCCCTTTAGCTTTCCGTCCGCCGTTCGGGAAAACTTCATCACCAGACGCAGCTTGAAGGCGCCGGTATCCAGCGCGCCCGCCCAGAAGCCTTCGACGCTTTGGCTTTGGGCCGACGCGCCCGGGCTGCCAACGACGCACATCGTCGCGATGAGCAGGATCGTGACGAAATGTAACGAGGATTTGCGATTCATTTTCGAAGCCTCCGAATTAGTTGCGTGGACTTTCTACCGACGCCCAGCCTAGTACGCTATAGCGCGTCGATTGGTTTTCAGCTATTGCGGGCTTTCTGCTACTATGGCCGCGCTTTCTTTCATTCTCAAATAACTTTAGTCGGCAATTCTTGCAGGAGCCAGTGCCTGTGCACAGGAGACAAACGATGGCACCAGAGTTAAGAACAGAGCGCGAGCTGTCCCTCGATTTTTTGCGCGTGACCGAAGCGGCGGCGATTGCCGCGGCGCGCACGATGGGCCAGGGCGATCGAAAGGGCTCGGACAAAGTTGCGGTCGAGGCCATGCGCGAAGTGATGGACTCTGTGCCGATGCGCGGCCGGATCGTGATCGGCGAAGGCGAGCGCGATGAAGCGCCGATGCTTTATATCGGCGAGGAAGTGGGCGGCGGATTCGGCGTCGGCGAGGAGATGGCCGCGTCGTGTCCCGAGGTGGACATTGCCGTCGATCCTTTGGAAGGCACCAACTTGTGCGCGCTCGGCGCAAACAACGCGATCGCGGTACTCGCTGCCGCCGAACGCGGTGGTTTGCTGCACGCGCCGGATATTTACATGGACAAGATCGTCGTTGGGCCATCGTCGCGCGGCGTGATCGACATCGATGCGCCCGTCAAAGATAACCTGCGCAACATCGCGCGGCGGCTGGGTCGCGACGTCGAAGACCTGACCGTGATCGTTTTGGATCGACCGCGACACAGAAAGATAATCGATGACACCCGCGCGGCGGGCGCGCGCATTCGTTTGATCTCTGACGGCGATCTCTCGGCTGGAATTTCAGCGGCGGTAGCGGGCACAAATATTCACGCGTGTATCGGTATCGGCGGCGCGCCCGAAGGCGTGCTGACCGCCGCGGCGATCAAGTGTCTGAATGGAGAAATTCAGGCCCGCCTGGTTTTCGATCCTGACAAATTAGGAGTGGACCGGAAAAAAGTGCCACCGGCGGATCAGGTAATCGAGCGTTTGAAGTCGATGGGCATCAGCGATCCGTACAAGACCTACGACACCGACGATCTCGCGCCTGGCAGGAAGATTATCTTCGCGGCTACCGGCGTCACCGACGGCGCGCTGATGCGCGGCGTGCGGTTCTTTGGTTCCGGCAAGCGCACGCATTCACTGGTAATGACCAGCGAGTCGAAGCACATTCGCTTTGTCGACACGATGCACATCGAAGGCGGGCCGGATACGGTGATTAGGTTTTAGGATCCGATACAGAAGCGGAGCGGTAGCGACCGGATTCTAGCAGACAATGTATCAGTCATTGAGTTCCTGTTTAGCGCCTCTTTCCAAGTTGAGCACTTGATCCGGTCGCTACCGCTCCCGGTTCTATACCTGTGAATCCGACAATCGCCGTACCTGCTGAATCTGATCGAGAACCTAGCGCGTCGTGGATCGCGTGGGCATTAACCACAGGATTTGGGCTGACAATCGTGGGCGCAATCATCGGCGCGCCGCTCTTCCAATCAACCGGCCACGCTCCTTTCGCCTCCACAATCTACAAAGTCTTCAGTTTTGTTTGTCATCAAATCCCTGAGCGTTCGTTTCATCTGGCCGGACATCAATTCGCCGTCTGCTCGCGTTGCACTGGATTGTATGTGGGATTCGCGGTGGCCGCGCTGGTCTATCCGCTGGCGTATTCATTGAAACGCATCGACACGCCGCGACGCCGCTGGTTGATTCTCGCCGCCGTTCCTTTGCTGATCGATTTTTCGCTCACTTACTTTGGCATATGGTCGAACACTCATCTGACACGCTTTGAGTTGAGTTCAGCTTTCGCGCGACGTTTCAGCCGGAAGAAGAGACTAGACAGCCGTGGGCAAAGCGGATGATTACTCCAACTCACGGATCATCTGATCGACTGTCTTCAGCAGGTTGGGCAAATCTTCGTGGACCGCATTCCACAGAATCTCGTAGTCAATTTCATCATAACTGTGACTGAGGCGATCCCGCATTCCGGCAACGAGCCGCCACGGTACGACAGGGTACGCTTCGCACAGTTCCACCGGAAGCCGCTTAACCGCTTCACCTAATATCTCTAACGCGCGCTCAAGTGCCAGCACGCTTTTCCAGTCAGCCAAGAACTCGGCGAGCGTCTTGCCGGCGCAGAGATCCTGCGCGTGTCGTGCATGTTCTGCGATCTGAGACAGGGTCGCGTGGGTGTCACGCTTGCTCATAGATGGTTACAGCTTCGCGCAGTACATCGTTACGAAAATATTTACTGAGAAACCCTGGCGTATTTAGATCGACCTTGTGACCAATCAGCTTTGCGAGCTCATCACCGTAGCCGAAGAACGCCAGTCCAGGTGTCTGGCCCGGCATAAACTCAACCAAGACGTCCAAGTCACTATCTGGTGAGAAGTCGTCGCGCAAGACAGAGCCGAACAGACTCAATTTTCGTATGCCGCGTTCACGGCAGAAGGTCGCAAGTTCTTGCGGGTCGAACGATATGGGAAGTTCGGCGATGCTCATACGATGATTCTCCAATGAAAGCACGGCAAATGGCAACTCTGATGGGCCGTGCGGCTGTTAACCAAGAAGACGAACTAATCACGTAAGGAACGAACCTCCTGGCTGGTGGTAAGAGTCCGACAGCATTTCGTCCACATAGTTTGGCGGCATTGCCAAAGCAAAAAGCAGGAGTCGCCATCGCGCCCTCCTGCTCTTCTACATGCCATGACCTGACTATTCTATCGCCCCGGCATGCGCGGCATGCGCTCTGGCGACCAGTTCCGGTTCAACTGGAGTTACGCCGGATTCGGTTTTGCGTTTGGCTTTTGAGCTGCGACCATTATCGGCAGTGCCGGTCGCCGGTTGATTGGCCGCGCGCGCCCTTTGTTCGCGTACATAGGTGAGCCACGGGCCGGGCGCCTGGCGTTCGCCGGAAGTGATCTCGAAAAAGACTTTCTGGATCTTCGCGGTGATCTCTCCGCGCTCGCCGGAACCGATCTGGATGCGATCGACCGTGCGAATCGGGGTGATTTCGGCGGCGGTACCGCTGAAGAAAAGCTCATCCGCAACGTAGAGCGCGGCGCGTTGAATAGTTCGTTCCTTAATCGTGATCCCGAGTTCCCGGCAGATTTGAATCACGCTGTCGCGAGTGATGCCGGGTAGCACTGACGACGAAAGCGGCGGCGTATTCACGATCCCGTTGCTCACCGTAAAAATGTTTTCCCCGGAACCTTCGGAAACATAGCCGCGATCGTCAAGCGCGATGCCTTCGGCGAATCCATTCAGCAACGCTTCCATCTTGATCAACTGCGAGTTCATGTAGTTGGCCCCGCTCTTGGCCATGGCCGGCAGGGAATTTGGCGTCAGGCGATTCCAGCTCGACACGCAAACGTCCACGCCTTTCTCGATTGCTTCGTCACCAAGATACTTACCCCAGTCCCACGCGCCGATGTAGCAGGCCAGCGGATTCGGAAATGGGTTCACCCCAAACGCCGGATGTTCCTCGTCGAGGCTGCGAAACAGAATCGGCCGAATGTAGCACTGCTCCAGACCGCTGCGTCTCACCAGTTCAACCGAGGCGTCGCAAAAATCATCGATCTTCCATTCGTGATCCATGCGATAGATCTTCGCAGAGTTCAAAAAGCGCTGCATGTGCTCGCGCAGGCGAAAGATCGCGGGGCCACGTTTGGTCGCGTAACACCTGATTCCTTCAAAGACGCTTGAGCCGTAATGCAGAACGTGCGACATCACGTGCACGCGCGCGTCGTTCCATTTGATAAACTCGCCGTCGTGCCAGACCACGTCGCAAATGCGCGGCGTAGCCACGTCTTTCCCTTTGCCGCTTTTTGAAAACATGTGTTTGACTCTCCTTTTCCGGAGACTAATCAGTCAGAACAAAGATAAAGTTTAGGCCTGAATTGACAAAGCACGATACTCTAAACGCGCTCTCGTTTGCAAGACGCACTGCGGCCTGATAAGTCGCCATTTAGAGTACCAACTCTAACCGGGTTTTTCTTCGCTGATAAAAGCCGACCGGGGCCGGCACTCTGAACACGTGCTTGATTATCAAGACAGCCCTTCGTACGATTTGTGATGAACCTGGGTTCAAGTAGGAATTTCAAAACGGAGTTATTCCGGGCTCGACGAGTTGCGAGCGCGCCGGCTTTGCTGCTGGCAGGGGTCGCGCTGTTGATTCCGAGCGGTTGCCGCAACTCTGGGGAAACGAAAAATGCAGAGCGCAAACCTATGACCAACACATCTGGAACAACTTTCGCCGCAAACGATCCGCTTGCAATCCACCGGCGCGCCATCGTCATCGACATGCACGCTGACACAACGCAGCGGCTGGTCGACGAGAAGGTGGATTTAGCGCAGCGCTTGTCCGACGGCCATCTCGACTCGGTGCGCGCGCAGGAAGGCGGTCTCGATGCGCAGTTCTTTTCCATCTGGGTCGAGCCGGAATTGTTTGGTGGCGGCGGCGAACGTGCAATTAAGCGCGCCGATGTCCAGATTGAAGCTGTGCGCGCGCTGGCCGCAAAGCATCCGGAAACCTGGGAGCTGGCCACAACTGCGGCCGACGTTCGACGCATCGCCTCGTCAGGAAAGATCGCAGCGCTGATGGGAATGGAAGGCGGCTATGCGATCGACGAAAAGATCGAGAACGTCGGACGGTATTACCAGATGGGTGTGCGCTACATGTCGGGGGCGTGGTCGGTGAGCACGAGTTGGGCCGGATCGTCAGGCGATGAAGCCGGAAAGACTCGCGGCCTGAACGATTTTGGCAAGCAGGTCATTCGCGAGATGAATCGACTTGGAATGATGGTCGACGTTTCGCACCTCTCAGACAAGGCGTTCTGGGACATCGTCAACACTTCGACCCGGCCGGTGATCGCGACGCACTCCGGTTGCCGGGCGATTGCGAACGTGCCGCGCAATCTCACCGACGAAATGATCGTCGCGCTGGCGAAAACCGGCGGCGTGGTGAACGTAATTTTCTATCCGGAACATATCGAACCGGGCTATGCCGAGAAGAAGAAAAAGGTCGACGCTGAAATTGCGACGCTGGTCCAGCGCGCTTCCGACGAAGAAAAGGGTGATGCCGCGCACAAGAAGCTGGCGCGAGATCGCGTGCGGAGCGAAGAATACCTGAAGCGTCTGCCTCCGGTTTCGGTCACGCGCATAGTCGATCACATCGATCACATCGTAAAGCTGGTCGGCATCGATCACGTCGGCATCGGATCGGATTTTGATGGCGTCCAGGTTGTGCCGGCTGATTTGAAATCGATAGCTGATTTACCCAACTTAACCGCGGAGTTGCTGCGGCGTGGTTATTCGGAAAGCGACATCGACAAGATTCTGGGCGGGAATATGCTGCGCGTTATGGAGGAGGTCGAGCGAAAGTGACAGTCATGAGGGGCGCGCGTGCGCATTAGGGCGAGCGCATATGATCACCAGCGCGGAGCTCATCAGCACCACATTCTTTAGAACGAATTCACCAGCCATCGTCAGCACAGGAAATGCCGGCGCAAACAGTAGAGAAGGCGCGATCGCGATCAGACTCAAAGTACCAAGCAGGTGCAGAATCATCAGCGCAGTTGCCTGCCTGGCCAGGCGATCGACCAACAATCCCGCTCCGATGGTGATCTCAACGATTCCCAAAATCTGCAAATAAGGCGAACCGGCGAGGAAGGGAATCGACGCTCTCAGCAGCTCGATGACCGGACTAACATTCGCAACCTTCAAAACGCCGAACCAAAAGAACACCGACGCGAGACTCAGGCGCAGCAGAAACAGAGCATGCGGAGCGGCGAAGTCCCGACATCTCTCAAGAAGACTCTCGGTGGTTACTGTGTTCGCTCGAATGGGAACGACGACGCGAACGGGCCGCGAAATCGCCGGACTGATCGAATAGCGCGCCGTGCTTACTTGCGCACTCATTCTTTCGGCGTTTGCTCTCTGTTTGAGTTCTGCGACTCCTGTCATAACGAACCTCTTCGTCCCGTAAACACAAATGTGCGCCACGGCCACGACCTCGATCCGGGGAGACGGCGTCCGGTGGTCGGTATCGCCGGGGCGCAAGCAAACATTTAGACGCGAGCCGGGGCTCGATGGCCGAATCGAAAGTAACCAGGGGCAAAATGTCTTTGACGCCAACGCGATTTGTGGCTAAACTTCCTGTCGTAACCTGATTGGATCGAATCGGATGTTTCGCCACCTGTCACTTACCAAACTCCTCCTTACCACGCCGCTTCTGCGCCGGGCGTAAGCCCACGGTCCGTTGAAGCGGCGAGAACTCAATCATCAAATCAAGAGTTAGGTGGCCCGGGCGCGGAAATGCTTTAATGAAGCTTCGCGCGATCGGCCGTAGTGATTTCCTCAAGTTATCGTAGGATTCCGAGTCATGGACGAAAAATACTTTCCGGAAAAGATAGAAGAGAAGTGGCAGAAACACTGGCGTGACGCGGGCGCGTTCGAGGCGCACGACGACGATCCGCGGCCGAAGTTTTACGCCCTCGAGATGCTGCCGTACCCGTCGGGCTTTCTGCACATGGGGCACGTGCGCAACTACGCAATTGGCGACGCGCTGGCCTGGTACAAACGTCTGCGCGGATTCAACGTCCTACATCCGATTGGTTGGGATAGTTTCGGCCAGCCCGCCGAGCAGGCCGCAATCAAACGCGGCATTCAACCGCGCGAATGGACCGAAGAAAACATCGCGCACATGCGCGGTCAAATGCAGCGCCTCGGGGCGAGCTACGACTGGCGACGCGAGATTGCCGCGCACCGGCCTGACTATTACAAATGGGATCAGTGGTTTTTTCTGAAGATGCTGGAACTCGGTCTCGCGTACAAACGCACGTCGGCGGTCAACTGGTGTCCGAATGAAGAAACCGTTTTGTCGAATGAGCAATCATCGGGCGGCGTGTGCTGGCGTTGCGGCGCGGCGGTGGTGAAGAAGGAAATCGAGCAGTGGTTTCTGCGCACGACGAAATACGCCGAAGAATTGGTCGCCGACATCAAAGAGATTGAAGCTGGCTGGCCGGAAAAAGTCTTGAAGCGCCAGCGCGACTGGGTCGGTCGCAGCGAAGGCGCGTATGTAGATTTCCGCGTCAAAGATCACGACGAGAAGATTCGCGTGTTCACCACGCGCATCGACACAATCTTTGGCGCGACCGCGATTGTGCTCTCTGCCGAGCACTCGCTGTTGCCGAAGCTGCTGGAAGGTTCGTCGCTCAAAGATGAAGTGATGCAGTTTGCCGAAAGCGTGAAACACTCCCGCGCCATCAAGACGCAGGATGCCTCGGAAGAGGAAGAAAAGTTAGGAATCAACACGGGGCAGCTGGCCGTTAATCCGTTCAGTAGCGAAGTACTGCCAATCTGGGTCGCGAATTACGTGCTGATCGATTATGGCTCCGGCGCGGTGATGAGTGTGCCCGCGCATGACGAACGCGATTTCGAGTTCGCCAGAAAATATACCCTGCCGATTCGTCAGGTGATCGCGCGGATCGAACACGGTCAGCCAGGCGCAGTCGTCGAGATAGACCCCGGCGCCGCCTTCACCGACTATGGCGTGCTGGTGAACAGCGGCGAATGGAGCGGGCGGCTGTCGCAGGACGCGATTCGCGAAATGGCCAAGAGTGCTGAGGCGAAAGGCTTCGGCGGCGGTGCGGTCACCTATCGCATACGCGACTGGGGCATCTCGCGCCAGCGCTTTTGGGGCGCGCCGATTCCGGTTGTTTACTGCGAAACTTGCGGCATGGTTCCGGTGCCCGAAAAAGATTTGCCGGTGATGTTGCCCGACAAAGCCGAATTCACCGGGACCGGTGAATCGCCTTTGAAGAGCGTGCCTGAGTTTGTGAACACGACTTGCCCGAAATGCGGGCGGCCGGCCACGCGCGAGACTGACACGATGGATACGTTTGTCGATTCGTCCTGGTACTTCTTTCGTTATTGCGACCCGCACAACGAGACCGCGGCCTTTGATCCGGCGATTGCCGCAAAATGGACCCCGGTCGATCAGTACATCGGCGGCGACTCGCACGCAGTGATGCATCTGATTTACACACGCTTCTGGACCAAGGTGATGCGCGACCTCGGCCTGGTGAAATTCAACGAACCGGTGAAGCGTTTGCTGACGCAGGGCATGGTGACGAATCTGGTCGCAGGCACGAACGAATGGAAAGCGATGTCGAAGTCTCTGGGCAACGGCGTCGATCCCGACGAGATGATCGAAGCCTATGGCGCAGACGCGACGCGTTTGTTCGTGCTGTTTGCGGCGCCGGTCGAAAACGAATTGCGCTGGTCGGAAACTGGTATCGAAGGCGCGGTGCGATTCCTGCGCCGCGTGTGGGTGATGGTTCACCGTTGGCGCGATGCTGGGTACGCACGCTTCCAGCGTGCTGATGACGAAGGGCAAGAACGGCAGGCCGGAGGCCCGCGTACCAAAGAGTCCAGTGATGCGGCGCGCGCTCTGCGGCGCAAGACCCATCAGACGATCGCGCGGGTGACGGATGATTTCGAAAAGCTCGACT